>Ga0114967_10000296_pt1 | contig 41674 bp, 30 predicted proteins | sample M_130628_MF_Meta_FD_92639 | JGI IMG/M metagenome (GOLD analysis project Ga0114967, IMG submission 92639) | Freshwater microbial communities from Lake Montjoie, Canada to study carbon cycling - M_130628_MF_MetaG | ecosystem: Environmental > Aquatic > Freshwater > Lake | place: Lake Montjoie... | reverse complement strand
TTGGACTTATCCGCTTTTTGTATGGAGTCTCGGGCGCAGGCTTAGGGCTAATTTCGGCGGTGACAATGCTGTGTCTCGGCGCCTGGGGGGTTCGCTGCTTTGGTAGTTTTGCCGAAGGACTCCAACCCACTCCGTCTAAGGAACATCACGGCAAAACTCAACAAATTCGGGACAGTGAGTCAGCCCCACTCGTGTCCTTGAAACGGGCGCTCGACAACTCCCCGGTAGGCGATCTGCTCAACAAACTGGATCCCTTGCCCCAAAACTTTTATCCCCGCCTTCAAAAAATTGCCCAACTGCTCACCAATCCGAAAGCAAAAGAGCGCTTCATGGCGGATCCGATCCTAGCGCCACTCTCCAAAAACTCGAAACTCCTCGCCCTGCAATCCGACCCAGCTCTTTTGGATTCACTGCAGTCCGGAGATCTTTGGAGTATTATCCGTAACCCCAAAGTGCTCGCAGTCGCCTCAGACGCCCAGTTGCTCACGGCCCTCCGCGCATCCGAACTGGACAAAGCCCTTGAGCGCGCACTGACTTCCGGAGGCGCTCTCCCCACTTCTCCAGAACCCCTAAAGGCTGCAAAAGCGATCCAGCCTCCTCCTCACGGCAAGCCCTAGTCAGAGCTCAGGCCGATTGCGACTGAGCAATTTCCTCCAACAATGCTCGGTTTAAGGCGATCCCCGCTTCAAAATTAGCCACGGGAAAATTTTCGTCCGGTGCGTGCGCACGGCAGTCTGGAAGCGCAAGCCCCAAGAGCAAAGTCTCCACGCCAAGGACGCGCTGAAAAGTGTTCACAATCGGAATGCTGCCTCCCTCACGAATCAGCGAGACTTCCCGCCCTGGCATGATCCGCGAAAGCGCACGCTGTGCGGCGTTGCCAAAAACCGAATGAGGATCCGTCAAATACGCCTCGCCACTGTGACCGAGCTCCACCTCAAGGCGCACCCCGTCCGGACAATGAGCCTCTAAATGGCGACGCACGTATTCCATCACAGTTTCCGGATGCTGGCCCGGCACCAACCGGAAAGTGAGCTTCGCGAAAGCTTCTTTGGGAATAATCGTCTTAGTCCCCTCCCCTTGAAATCCGCCGCCAAAGCCGTTGATTTCTGCCGTCGGCCGCCCCCAGATCCGCTCCAGAGCCGAATACTCGACCTCTCCACCCAGCGCAGCGACGCCAGTCACCGCCTCAATTTGCGCCTCTCCAAAAGGTACTTTGGCCCACGCAGCCCGTTCCCACTGCTCCAAAGGGCGCACACCATCGTAAAAATTTGCGACCGCCACGCGTCCCGTTTCATCGTGAAGCGTGGCCAGGAGCCGTGCCAAAACCGTCGCAGGATTTCGCACCGCCCCGCCGTAAATTCCAGAGTGGAGATCCACAGTAGGCCCCTTCACCCAAACTTCCATCGCAGCAATCCCCCTCAAACCGTAGGTGAGCGTCGGCATTCCGGGGGCAACCATCCCTGTATCCGAAATCGCGATCACATCGCACTGGAGTTCCGCCCTGTGCTCCAAAAGGAACGCCTCCAAATGTGGGCTGCCGATTTCCTCCTCGCCTTCCACCAGAAAAATCAGATTTACCGGCAACTCGCCCTTTTCTGCCAAAACAGAGGCGACGCCCTCGATATGGGAGAAAATCTGTCCCTTATTATCTGCGGCGCCGCGAGCATAGATGATCGAGTTGCGAATCGTCGGCTCAAAAGGCGGAGTGCTCCACGCAAGCGCCGGATCCTCAGGCTGGACATCGTAATGGCCGTAAATCAGGACGGTCGGACGCCCCGGACGATGTTCATTTTTCGCGAGGACCACGGGATGGCCCGCCGTAGGACGAATTTGGGATTCAAGCCCCATGGACTGGAGGTGTCGCGACAACCATTCCGCGCAAGCACGCACCGCCTCGGAGCGAGACGGATCCGTGGAGACGCTCGGGAAGCGCAGGAATTCAAAAAGTCGCTCTAGCGAAAAAGTCTGCATGGTAGGAGGGCCTGTTAAAGGGTCTTTTAGAGAGGGGTCTTAGAGGTGGAAAAGCGCAAATCGCAGCCACACGGACATCGAAAAGGGGAGGATAGGGCTCGTTTGGATGTTTGTATCACTATCCTAGTCGGAAAACGGCGCACTCAGCCAATTGCAAAACTTTTTAAAAAAATTAAGTTAACGACTAACAAAACCTTTGAGTACAGATTTTCAAGTTATAGCGATTTGCTACGATTCATCCGCCTACAACCAAATTCTTAAAGTAATCTCATCTCCATGGACTCGAAAACATCTCCCCATTCGACGCCTTTTGCAAAGCCTTCGCGCCGCGAATTTCTGTACGCAGGACTCGCAGGTGGCCTCGGGCTGACCATGGGCGACCTTCTGAAATTGCGTGCGGCGGAAGCTAAAGAGGACTCACCTCTGATCGCCAAGGCAGATTCGCTCATTCATATCTATCTCCCAGGGGGCTGCGCGGCCCAGGAAACTTGGGATCCCAAGCCATTGGCGCCAATGGAGTACCGCGGCCCACTCAGCACAGTGGACACTTCTATTCCCGGCATTAAGTTTTCTCAGTACATGAAGAACACGGCGAAGATCGCCGACCGCCTCACCGTGGTACGTTCCATGACCCACGGGGAAGCCGCCCACGAACGCGGCACCCACAACATGTTCACCGGGTACCGCCCGTCGCCAGCCTTACAGTACCCGTCGATCGGGTCGGTGGTTTCACACGAACTGGGCTCGCGCAATCAGTTGCCCCCTTACGTTTGCGTGCCCAACGTCGCCAACGAGTTCGCTGGCACTGGTTACTTGTCCACCGCCTTCGGCCCGTTCGCTTTAGGTAGTGAGCCTTCAGACGCCGCGTTCAAGGTGCGCGATCTTTCACTCCCAACGACGGTTTCTCCAGAGCGTTTCGAACGTCGGCGTTCCATCTTGGACACGGTGGATTCCCATTTCCGTTATCTCGAGCAATCCGACGCGCTGCGTTCAATGGACTCCTTCTACGAAGCAGCCTACGCAATGATCAGTTCGCCCAGCGCCCGCGAAGCGTTCAATTTGGCCTCTGAACCTGCCGCCCTCAAGGACTCCTACGGCCGTCACGTTGCCGGGCAGCGTCTGCTCATGGCACGTCGTCTGGTAGAGGCTGGCGTGCGCACGGTTTCCGTAACTTTTGGCGGTTGGGACCACCACACAAACATCGCTAGAGCGATGGAAACCAACGCGGTACCATTTGACCAAGCGTTCGCCGCCCTCATCACTGATTTGGAACAGCGCGGCATGCTGGAGCGCACGCTCGTCATGGTTAGCTCCGAGTTCGGACGCACACCCAAGATCAACAAGGACGCAGGGCGCGATCACTGGCCTCGCGTGTTCTCTGTCGCCTTCGCAGGTGGAGGTTTCAAGAGGGGCCTCATTTACGGTTCCTCCGACGCCACTGGCGCCGAACCTGAGTCCAACCCGTTGTCCGTCGAAAACATGGCTGCGACGGTGTTCAACCAACTTGGAATCCGCCCGAACTCTTACCTCACAGCCCCAGGCGGGCGGCCCGTGATGATCGTCAAGGACGGTCAAGTCATGAGCGACCTTATCGCCTAAGCGCGAGACTGCTCTTAAAAGACGGAATTTGCGCGGGGGCACGAAGATTTGATGAGCACTTGGTTTACAGCCATTTGCCTCTAATTCTTCGGCCCCCCCGTCTCCCTTTCAGTCTTCTTACACTCACTCGACAATTGCGCGTTACGCTTCTGTTTAAGACATTTGCCAGCGGGTTCCCAATGAAGGGTCGCTAGGATTCCCGCAAGCATCTGAGTCACCAGATCACCCCCAAAAAACCGTACCTACGTACCTTATGCAGGATCGTTCTCCCACCGAACCCACCCTCCAACCTTTCCTTGCGCGGCCCTCTGTCTTAGCAGCAGCAATCGCGACAGTGCTTGCAGGAAGTTTGCCGTGCATGAACGTCCCCGCACGGGCTGGAACGCCTCGCGTGCAAACCGCTTTTCCTGCGGTAGCACAACGCGGCACCGAGCAAGACGTTGTTTTCACTGGTTCGGGACTCTTGGATGCGCGCACGGTCCTGTTTGACGCTCCCGGCTTCGAGGTCACCACGGTCAAAAAGGAGGCCAACCGCTTCACCGTCAAAATCCGGGTGCCAGCGGACGCTGAATTGGGAGAACACCATTGCCGAGTAGTCACCGGATCTGGCATCGCAGACTTGCGTATATTTCTGGTCACTCCATTTCCAGTAGTTCAGGAAAGCGATCCGAAGACGCCTGCGCGAGTGGCCGCATTAGAAGCCGCCAAGCAACTAAGAGCTGCCAAGATAGAGGCTGCTAGAGTCGCAAAACTGGCGGCTGAAGCAAAGCCAGCAGCCCCAACGGCACCCCCAGCGCCGGCGTCGACCGCTGCACCAGCTCCTGCGGTTGCCCCAGCACCCGTCGCAACAGCGCCCGACCAAGCTCCGGTCGCACCTGCGCCCAAGCCCGTTGCGCCCATCGCCCCGACTGCGCCGGCGGGTTCCGTTCCACAACTCATCGAGTTAAATACCACTGTCTACGGACGCACTCAAGGGGAGGACGCCGACACCTACGCCGTGGAGCTTCAAAAGGGTCAGCGCCTTAGCGTCGAGGTCCTTGGACTTCAGCTCCAAACACAGGCACCCTATGATCCCGAGGTGATCCTGCGCAACCCTTCTGGGGCAGTGGTCAAAAATGTCTCCGGAACGACTTTTGGTCGCGGCAATCCTGTTTTTTCGTTGGAGGCGCCGGAGGCCGGCATGTTTACAATCACCATCCGAGACTCCACTCGCGCGGGTGCCGGTGACTGTCAGTACGTCATGCACGTCGGAGACTTTGCTCGCCCTATCGCCGCAATTCCAAGTGGAGGCGCTGCGGGAAAAGCCACCGCGTTCACGTTGTTAGGAGACGCCAAAGGGCCAATCAAAGTGACGGCAAGCCCCGGCAACATCCCCGACTCAATGGGCGGCGTTTTCCCGCTGAGCGAAGGAACTGCCCCGACGCCCACTCCCGTGAACATCCGCGTGAGCAACCTCCCTAATGTGCTTGAAAGCGGTTCCCAAGTGGCGGCTCCCATCCAAGCTGTCGGGCCTGCAACCCCATTGCCCGCGGCCTTCAACGGAGTGCTTTCGGAGAGCAAGGAGACCGATTATTTCCGTTTCTCTGCGAAAAAAGGATCCATTTACGAATTTAACGTCCGAGGCCGTGTCGTACGCTCCCCAATTGACAGCGTGATCGACGTTTTCGACGCCAAAGGCACGCGCCTCGGAGGCAACGACGACAACGGTTCCCCCGACAGTTTCCTACGCTGGACCGCCCCAGCGGACGCTGAGTTTATCTTGGGCGTCCACGACCAATTACAGCGCGGCGGACCGCTCTTCACCTACCGCGTTGAAATCACGCAAGCCACTCCACGGGTGAAAATGTACCTGCCCGAGATGGTGCTAAACAATAACCAAGATCGCCGGGCGATCGTCGTACCGCGTGGAAATCGTTTCGCCACTCTGGTGCGAATCAAACGAGAAGACTTCGCTGGCGCAGTCGCCCTCGACGCTCTCAATTTGCCGCCCAATGTGCAGGCCGACTCCGGTCCGCTGGACAAAACGGTGGACTCCATCCCGATGGTGTTCCGCGCTGAGGAAACCGCGCCGTTGACCGAGCGCTTTATTTCTATGACCGGCACCGCGCTGGATCTTGGCGAGGCCCCGGCACCATCTTTCCAGATTGAGCATCTCGTCAACATTTGTGAAAACGGGAACCAAAAGCCGTATTACACTTTTAAAGAGACCGCCTTCGCCATGGCGGTCACCGACGCGATTCCCGCGCGAATTGATGTAGTCGCTCCGAGTGCGGCCGCTCTGCGCGGTGGTACGTTCCCGCTGAAAATTCGAGTCACTCGGAAGCCAGAGTTCACGGGATCGATGGAGCTTTCTTTGCTTTTTGCCCCCCCCGGAGTGGCCTCGGGAGGTTCGGTTAAAATTCCAGCAGAAGCCAATGAGGGCACCTTTAACCTGAGCGTCAATCCGGAAGCGCCCCTTAAAAAGTGGAAGCTTTGTGTCACCGCAAATGCTGATTTTGGCAAGGGAATCACATGGTTTAGCTCCGACTTGTTTGATTTCGAAGTCGCCGAAGCGCCCTTCTCAGGCACGTTGGTGCGCACCTCAATTCCCCAAGGCGGCAGCGGTCAAATCAAACTTAAGCTAGAGCAAAAATCAGAGTTTGAAGGGAAAGCCAAAATTGAGCTGCTCGGTCTCCCCAACGGCGTTTCGGCCGAACCTCTGGAGATTGATTCCCAGTCCAAGGAGGCCGTTTTCGCCATTACAGCGAAGCCTGACGCCGCTCTTGGCATTCAAAAACAAGTGACCGCTCAGTTCACCATTGTGAAAAACGGACAACAGCTCACCGCAAATTGCGCTACCGGTGGGTTGATTCGCGTTGACCGTGCGGAACCCGCCGCAACCGCTCCAGTAGCCGCCACGCCCAAACCGCAAACGCCAGCGGCTCCAACCGTTGCTGCGCCCACTCCCGCACCAACTGTTGCCGCACCTGCGCCCGTCGCTCCAGTAGCCGCCGCTCCCAAACCGCAAACGCCAGCAACTCCAACCGTTGCTGCGCCTGCGCCCGCACCAACCGTTGCCGCTCCTGCGCCCGCCGCTCCAGTTGCCGCCGCGCCCAAGCCTCAAACGCCATCGGCATCGGCCGTTACTGCGCCCATACCCGCACCAACCGTTTCCGTACCTGCACCCGCCGCTCAGACTACTCCGGCTCCAGCCCCAAAACCAGCGGCGTCCGCAGCCCAAGAGCCCGCTAAAACCCAGCCGACTAACGCCCCAGCAGTCCCAGCTCCCACAATCGCGCCAGCTCCCCCTGTAACCGCCCCCTCGACTCCGGCCCAAGCAGCCCCAGCCCCCGTTGCAAAATGAACTCTCCCGCTAAACTACTCCGCGATGCCGGCTTATTCTTAGCCCTCCCCTTTTTATCCCATGCCGCACCCGTGCTGGATGTTTTCCCTCCAGACGCGCACCTCTACCACAAATTGGACCGCCAATTATTTGCGGTGCGGGTCATTCAGGACAATGGAATCCATCTGGACGTCACCAATGAGGCGAAGCTGACCGTTGAAGATCCCTCAAAAGCGTCCCTCGACAAAAATCTCCTCCTGCCAAAAACCGCAGGCTCGACGAAACTCAAAGTGGAATGGAAAGGTCTCACTGCCTCCATTCCAGTGACAGTGGAAAAGCCAGACGTGGAACCGCCCGTTTCCTTCCGCCTCGACGTGATGCCCGTCTTCATGAAGGCCGAATGTAACCGTTGCCACGGGGCTGCTCGAGGCCAAGACGGCTTCAAGCTTTCATTGTGGGGGTTTGATCCTGATTCAGATTATTTCCGAATCACCCGCGAACAGCCAGGTCGCCGCGTGAACCTTGCAGTTCCAGAAGAATCTCTTCTTTTAACCAAATCCGATGGGGAAGCTGCCCACACCGGAGGCAAACGCTTTGAAAAAAACAGCCCCATGTATCAGACGATGCTGCGCTGGCTCAAGGCTGGGGCACTCGAGGATCCCAAGGACTTAGCTCAGCTCACAGGGGTAGATCTCATGCCCGGCTCGCTGGTGATGGAAGGCCCTGGGCAATCTTTCCGGCTCAACGTTCGCGCCAAATATTCCGACGGCACCACCAGAGACGTCACCACCACCGCGCTCTTCCTCTCGAACAACGAGGGAACCGCAAAGGTAGCCCCCGATGGCACCCTGACCACCGGGCTCCGCGGAGAGGCGTTTGTCATGGCCCGCTTCGGTGCGTTCACCGTTGGCACACAGGTCATCGTACTCCCGAAAGACGTTAAGTATCAATGGCCTAACACTAAAGAGAACAACGAAATCGACAAACTGGTCAACACGAAGTTGAAGAATTTGCGCATGACGCCAAGCCCAACTTGCGATGATCTTACTTTTCTGCGCCGCGTCTTCATTGACATTACAGGCACCCTTCCCCCTTTGGATCGCGTCACCGCCTTTGGTAAAGATACGGATCCTGAAAAGCGCGTCAAGCTGATCGACGAACTTCTCAAACGACCAGAGTTCATTGATTTATGGACCTTAAAATGGGCCGATTTACTCCAGATACGAACCATCAACAATGTCGCTTACAACAAGAACATTCAGATGTATCACAACTGGTTGCGCGACGAAATGCAGGCTGGCGTCCCCCTGAATCAACTAGCCGCCAAACTATTGACGGCCTCTGGTTCTAATTTGGAAAATCCGGCTGCCACTTTCTACTCTCTGGAAGTGGATCCCATCCGAGTCACCGAAGATGCCGCTCAAGCAATGCTCGGAATTCGCATTCAGTGCGCGCAGTGCCACAACCACCCCTTCGATCGCTGGTCTATGAGTGACTATCGCGGACTGATGGCGTTTTTCACGCAGGTAGGGAGAAAGGCCGGCGAAGATCCTCGTGAAAAAATCATCTACAACACCGGCGGCGGCGAAGCGCTTCATCCCGTCGGAAACAAGCCTGTCCCACCAAAATTCCCTGGTGGAGAAGAGCCTGACGTCAAAGGTAAGGACCGCCGAGAAGTGCTCGCCAAGTGGTTGGCTGACCCTCAGAACCCTTGGTTCGCGAAACACATGGCGAATCTGGTTTGGGCTCATTTGACCGGCGTTGGAATCGTCAATCCAGTAGATGACATCAGGATTTCCAACCCGCCATCCAACCCCCAACTCTTGGATTATCTCGCCAAGCGCATGGTTGAAGTCAATTTCGACATCCGCAAGCTAGCCAGAGAAATCTGCCTCTCGGAAACCTACCAGCGCTCGACCCGGGCCAACGAAACCAATGAACTGGATTCTCGTAATTACTCGAAAGGCACCATCCGTCGAATGCGCGCAGAAGTCTTGCTAGACGCCATCGCTGATGCCTCGGGCAACTCCGCCAAACATGCCGGGCTGCCACAAGGTATCAGGGCCGTTGAAGTCGCCGACGCAAATAAGACCAATTACTTCCTCACAACCTTCGGCCGCTCCACACGCGTCAATGTTTGCGCGAGGGATGAATGCAATCCAACCCTCTCCCAAGCCCTTCATTTGCTCACTGGTACCACCGTAGAATCCAACATCACGGGCGGAAACTTGGTCGCGAAAGAGATCGCCGCAGGCAAGACCCCAGCCGACATTATGACCGAGCTTTATTTGCGGGTCATCTCGCGTCCACCGACTGAGGAGGAGTCCGCCTCGCTCCAAGCCCTTTTTAGTGATAAAGAGCAAACGAAGGCGACACTGGAGGACATTCAGTGGGCGCTTCTGAACTCTAAAGAGTTCATTTTTAATCATTAGCCGCAAAATACACATATGCGCACCCCGCTTGTACTCCTTGGGACAGCCGCTTTTGCACTTCAGGCCACCGCCGCCGTTCCGGAAAAAGTGACCTTCGAGGATCACGTGTTGCCCATCCTCCAGAATGCGTGCAACAACTGCCATAATCCCGACAAAAAGAAGGCGGGACTAGACCTCACCACCTATGGGGGAGCGCTCTTGGGCTCCGATGGCGGAAAAGTCGTTCTGCCAGGAGATGCCGCAGCGAGCCTCCTTTTAAAGTGCGTTAAAGGTACCGAGGAGCCAGTCATGCCGCCAAAAGGTGACCGCTTAAACGCAAACGATATTGCTATTCTCGAACGTTGGATCGCGACGCGCGCGTTGGAATCCCTGACCAGCAAGGGTGCACCTGTCGCGAACAATGTCGCGGCGGCGGCTGTCAGTTTGACCCGCCCTTCGGGCCCGCCACCAATGCCTGGTAAACTTCCGACAGGCCCCGTTGTTGATACCCCTCACTCCAACGCATTGATCGCCCTAGCGGCCAGTCCGTGGTCACCTCTCATGGCCGTCGGCGGTCAAAAACAGGTGCTACTTTATCACGCTGACACGCTTGAACTCCTCGGCGTACTTCCCTTCCCCGAGGGGCTTCCTACGATCCTTCGCTTTTCGCGAAATGGGGAACTCCTTCTCGCAGGCGGAGGCGTAGGAGCCAAATCCGGCAAAGTCGCCCTTTGGAAAATCACCAACGGCGAGCGCATTGCAACCTTGGGTAATGAGGTGGACCAAGTACTCGCCGCTGATCTGAGTCCCGACCAAACCACGGTGATCCTGGGTGGCCCAAACCGCCTGCTTAAATTTTTTAGCACAACCGACGGCAAGCTGATTCGTACTATCAAAAAACACACAGACTGGGTCACCGCTCTCGCCTATTCTGCGGACGGTGCCTACGTCGCCAGCGCCGACCGCGCCGGCGGAATCACAGTCTGGGAAAGCGCCACTGGTGCGGAGGCCATTACTCTGTCCGGTCACAAGACTGCGGTCAACGCGCTGGCCTTTCTTCCCGGACTGCTTGTCTCCGCTGGCCAGGACGGAACAGTGGTTCTGTGGGACATCGCGGAAGGCAAGGAACGCAAGAAGTGGGCCGCGCACGCCGGTGGCTGTGAATTCGTGGATTTTACGGCCGACGGCCGTATTGTGACTTGCGGGCGCGATAAGGTGGCGAAAGTCTGGGACCAATCTGGAAAGGCGCTGCTGACCACCCAACCGCTCACGGAAATCGCTCTGCGCGCCGTCCTTTCTGGCGACACTGTCATGGCTGGAGACTGGAACGGGAAAGTACAGGCGTTCTTGCTAGCCGATGGAGGCAAACCCTTTGGCGAAGTCAGACTCGCACCAGCCGCCAAATAAGCTCGCGATGAAGCAAAGCTTCGCTGCTCCCGTTTCAAACGCTTGTTAGGAGCACCTCGGTCAACTCAGGAGGACTGCCAAAGCGAATGGGCAGACCAGTTGTCCCAAGGCCTCGACTGGTGTGGAGAAACATTTCCCCCACCTGATACGAGCCAAACGGATACTTCCTAGCCCCAAGCGGCAGCGAAACCCACTCCATTCCGGGCAGGCGCACCTGTCCCCCGTGACTGTGTCCTGAAAGTTGCAAAGCCACCCGCCCGTCCTGCGCTACCACATCAGCCACATCTGGCTCATGCGCCAAAAGCACGCAAGGAACCCCCGCGCGGCAACCGCTCAGTGCCTCGGACAAGTCAAACTGCCCGGACAACGAGTCCGTCCCAGCAAAGTGCACCTCTGCCCCGCCAATCGGCAGCACCACCCCGCGATTTCGCAGTACAGTAATTCCCTCATGTTGAAGCGAAGTAGCAACGTAACCGGCCCCTTTGCGATGATCGTGGTTTCCAAGAACCGCTAGTACATCCACTTGCGCCCGTAACGTACCAAGTAAAGGAGCGAGGTCCTCGATAGCTGAGAGATTCGCATCGACAAAATCTCCCAAAAGCACCACCACATCCGGCTTCAAAGCGTTTGCCGCATCCACCGCCCTTTTTAGAAAGGCTAATTGGGTGAAGGGTTGGAGATGAAAATCCGTCAGCGCCACAATCCGCAACCCCTCCAATCCCGAAGGTAGCCCTGCAACAGGCACCACAATCCGCTCATGCCGAAGTTGTTGGGGCTCGATAAAAGCGGAATACCCACCCTCCCCAAACAACGCTACTAAAGACGTGCCCAAAAATGTGCGCCTCGAAATCATAACTTTAAAAACACACCATCCGACGAGAATTCAGAAGTACCACACGTTCCGGCAAGACGAATAACTGATCCCCATGCACTGGAAAAATTTCTCAAACGCATGAATAAACTTGTCAAACCGTATCCTCTAGTATCGCCGATTTCGCTGCTTTCTCAAATTTAACAGAAAGCCCCACATGCACTCGCCCTGACGAGCCGCCTCAATCCAAGGCGTTGTCGAGATTGTGAAACATTTCACAAATTCGGCTTGATGGCTCATTCCCTCCCTCTCTAAGTTCGTCCAGTCTGTTTTACACCGGATTTTCCTTCTCCTATGGCCGTCACCACCCAGCAGTTTGAGCAGCCTGATACTCTAGCGAAAACACAGGTCGGCCTTCAACACATCGCAACTGGCGGTCCTGTTGCAGGTGTGGCGACCGATCTTCTTGGAGAGAAGCTTATCCTCAACATGGGGCCCTCCCACCCTGCCACCCACGGTGTTCTGCGCCTCGTGCTCGAGATGGATGGAGAAACCATCACAAAGGCTACTCCAGATCTCGGTTATCTCCACCGCGGAGATGAAAAAATTGCCGAAAACATGACCTACAACCAATTCGTGCCCTACACGGACCGATTGGACTACCTCGCACCTCTGGCCAACAACGTGGCCTACGCCATGGCGGTAGAGAAGCTCATGGGCTGGGAGCTCCCTCCCCGCGGTCAGGCTATCCGCGTGATCTGCTGTGAGTTAGCGCGCATCTCCTCGCATTTGCTTGGCCTGGGTGCCTTCGCGATGGACACCGGAGCGATGACCGTTTTTCTCTACACGTTCACAGAACGCGAAAAGATCTACAATCTGTGTGAAGTCATTTCCGGGGCGCGCTTTACCACCAGCTACACCCGCATCGGAGGAATGACACGCGACCTTAACGACGCGTTCTTTCCCATGGTCCACAAGTTCTTGGAGGAGTTCCCTCCCTCTTTGGACGAAGTTGATGCGTTGCTCTCCCGCAATAGAATTTTTGTTGACCGCACGAAAGACGTTGGAGTCATTACCAAGGAGGACGCCATTTCTTACGGCTTGAGTGGGCCTAATTTACGGGGCTCCGGGGTGGACCATGATTTGCGCAAGCGCCACCCATATCTTGGGTACGACAAGTACGACTTCGATGTCCCAATTGGATCCGCAGGCGATTGCTATGACCGCTATCTCTGTCGTGTGGAGGAGATGCGTCAGTCAGTGAAAATTCTCCGTCAAGTTCTCGACACGCTGCCCAGTGGCCCCATCACAATTTCTGATCCGAAGAATCTTCCTCCTGCTAAGACTGCGGTGATGACTAAAATGGAGGAGCTTATCCATCATTTTATCCTTCACACAGAAGGCTTGGACGCTCCGGTGGGTGAGGTTTATTTTGGTGCTGAAAATCCCAAAGGTGAATTGGGCTTTTATATTCAATCCAAAGGCGGGGGCGTTCCTCACCGCTTAAAAATTCGGGCTCCCTCGTTTGTTAACCTCAGTATTCTGCCGAAAATTTTACCCGGGCACATGATGAGCGATGTCGTCGCGATTCTTGGATCTTTGGATTTTGTAATGGGTGAAAGCGATAGGTAGTCTTAGAAGATAACCCAAAAGCATTTCATTTATTGGTTGAGAGGATTACTACAATTCATGAGCTGGAAAAATCTGTTTTTGCTGATTATCATTCCGTTTTTGGGGTCGATAGGCTGCAAACCAGAGATTTCCGAATCAAATATCAACGCAGTCAATCAACGTTTTGATAAACTGGTTGCATCAAAAAAATATTTATCCCCAAAAGAAGTTGAATCTATCCTCGGACAGCCAGATCGCATTGAAAACGCCACATTAGAACTTGAAACGCAGAAGAAACAGGTGCCCGTGACCCGTTACTACTACGACCAAGATGGCCAGACGACCGAGCTCCACTTTTTTGACAACAAGCTGATCAACCGAGTCCCCGCCTTTTCCAAAACGCCAGAACCGGAACCGCAAAAGCCATGACCATCCCAGCGGCACTTTTAGCCCAAATTGACGAGGCGATCTCCCACTATCCCGTCTCCAAACGGAGCGCCTCCCTGCCCCTGCTCCACCTGTGGCAAGAGTATTTCGGTTTCATCTCGGACGAAGCCGTGTCTTGGATCGCGTCCAAGCTCGAGCTCCAGCCCATTAACGTCCTCGAGCTGGTCACGTTCTATCCGATGTTCCGCAGACAGCCCGCTGGGCAGACCCATATTCGAGTCTGTCGCACGCTTTCCTGCTCCATGGCCGGGAGCTATGAGCTGCGCGATGCCTTGGCAGCCTCGGCTAACATCGACATCAAAACGTGGAATGAGCACATGCAAGGCCACGCTCACGGGGACAACAGCCACGATCATTCCCCAAAAAAGCTCACAGGCCACGCCGTCCACAACCCCGGACACGGGAACCCCATCGCGGTGAGTCCCGATGGCAAGTTCTCGATAGAGTTCGTCGAATGCCTCGCTTCCTGCGGTTCAGCCCCAGTGGTGATGGTGAACGATCTGTTTCAGGAAAACATCAAGATCGCGGACGCAGCTACGCTTTGGAACACTAAAACTTCGCAAGCCACGCGAACTTTAACCACTCAGCCACACCCGCGAGAACACCGGCTCATTTTCAAAAATATCGACAAGCCAGGTAGGCGCAACGATCTCGAAACCTATCTCGCAGAGGGCGGCTACGAGGCATTAAAGAAAGCTCTGGCATCGAAGCCGGAAGACCTTCTCGAGGAAGTTAAAAAAAGCGGTCTCCGTGGGAGAGGCGGCGCAGGCTTCCCATGTGGAACCAAGTGGAGCTTCATTAAACGCGGAGGCCCCAAACCCACTTATCTCATCTGTAACGCCGACGAATCCGAGCCAGGAACATTCAAAGATCGTTACATCATTCACCAAGATCCTCATCAATTGATCGAGGGGATGATCATCTCGTGTTTTACGGTAGGAGCAAATCTCGCTTATTTGTACATCCGCGGTGAATTTCCAGAGGGCAATTTGATTTTAGAAAAAGCGTTGGCGGAAGCGCGCGCGAAAGGCCTCTTAGGTAAAAATATCTTAGGTTCCGGTTTTGATTTGGAATTGTACGTGCATCGCGGTGCCGGAGCCTACATTTGCGGAGAAGAAACAGGTCTGATTGAATCGCTGGAAGGCAAACGGCCTTATCCCCGTATTAAACCGCCTTATTTCCCAGCGGTCTTGGGCCTTTATCAATGCCCAACCATTGTAAATAACGTAGAAACTCTTTGCCACGTAAAGCATATCGTAGAAATGGGCGGCGAAGCTTACGCTAAAATTGGGCGTCCCAACAACACAGGGACTCGTATCCTTTGCGTATCGGGTGACGTTCAAAAGCCGGGTTATTATGAAGTCGCTGTCGGCTCAATCACTCTTGGAGAATTGATCAACGAGGTCTGCGGCGGCATGAAGCTGGGACGCACACTCAAGGGAGTCATTCCCGGAGGGAGTTCCGCAAAGGTGTTGCGCGCAGGGGAGAAGTTCAAAATCAAGGATCAGGAAGTCGCTCTGGAGGATCTCCCGATGGATTTTGATTCTCTGGCAGCCGCAGGCTCCATGGCGGGCTCCGGCGGAGTCATTGTCATGGACGACACCCGCAACATGGTGGAGATCCTCAACAACATCAACGAGTTCTACGCCCACGAATCCTGCGGACAATGCACCCCCTGCCGGGAAGGAGCGCAGTGGATGAAGAAGATCACCGATCGCATCGTCGCTGGCGGTGGCGTGGAAAGTGACCCCGCAACGCTCAAAAACGTCGCGGACAACATCGCAGGCAAGACGATTTGTGCCTTCGGCGAAGCGTGCTCCTGGCCCACTCAGAGCTTCCTCGCGAAATTTAAAGAGGAGTTTAGTGCAAAGTCCCTGAAGGCGATTCCTCCTCCCATGCCGCCTGAATACACACGTGACGAATTGATTGCGAATGACGTAATCCCAGCGGTGCGTGCGCCACGGGGTAATGGACATGAAATCATGGCGCCGGCCGCCACACGTTAATCATTTATTATTCCAGCAATTTTTTAGATGAGCACCGAAGTCCCACTGCTAAATGTCCAAGTTGATGGCGTATGGATGCAGTTTCCCAAAGGAACCAAGCTCATCGATGCTTGTAATAAGGCCGGTAAGTTTATCCCGCATTATTGTTATCATCCGAAGCTTTCAATTCCCGGTAATTGCCGGATGTGTTTGATCGAAATGGGCATGCCCAAAATGGGCCCGGATCGCAAACCCATCATGGCGGCAGATGGTCACGCTGAAATCGCCTGGATTCCCAGAGCCCAAATCTCCTGCGCTCAGGACATCGTCGAAGGAATGGGCGTTCGCACGGATTCGCCGATGGTCCAAGAGTGCCGCAAGGGCGTCATGGAGTTTCTTCTCATCAATCACCCCTTGGATTGCCCCATTTGCGACCAAGCTGGGGAATGCCGCCTTCAGGAGTTCTCAGTCGAATACGGCAACGCGGAGTCCCGCTTTCTGGAGCGGAAAGTCAAAAAGCCCAAAAACGTGGAACTCGGGCCGCGCGTGACTCTCGACGCCGAACGCTGCGTGCTGTGCTCACGCTGCATCCGCTTCATGAAAGAAGTCGCCCATGATGACGTCCTTGGCTTCGTGGATCGCGGCGGCTTTTCCACCATCGCCTGCCACCCAGACAAAACGCTGGAAAGCAATTACTCGCTCAATACCGTCGACATCTGCCCCGTCGGCGCCCTCACCTCGACCGATTTCCGCTTCAAAATGCGCGTCTGGTTCCTCAAGGAAACCAAGACAATTGACGTTAGTGACGGCCTTGGTTGCAACATTTTGATCGGTAGTCGCGAAGACAAAATCTTCCGGATCACGCCTCGCGAGAATAACGACGTCAATCAGTGCTGGATGCCGGATTCGCACCGCCTCGCCTACAAGGCGATCCACAGCGAAGATCGCCTCGCACAACCGACCGTGGACAGTAAGCCCGTGGAATGGTCCGAGGCAACCGCCGTTGCCCTTAGCAGCCTCAAAGCCGCGGGCACCCTTGCCATGGTCGCTTCCGCGCGCCTGACCAACGAGGAGCTTTACCTCGCACGCCACCTTGCAAAGGCGCTGAACATCACCCTTCACGATGTCATTCCCCGCAAGGGACAGCCCGACGGAATCCTCATTCCCGAAGATCGCAACCCAAACACGGCGGGCGCACAGCTGCTCGGTCTCACAGCAGAAACTCCCGGAACGGCCCTCCCCGAACTGCTCGATGCAGTCCGTAAGGGCGCCATTCAAGGGGTCATCAGCCTTGGCGAAGATCTCACCGAATGCGGCTTTTCATTGGAGGACCTCGCAAAGTTAAAGGCTTTGGTCACCACCTCCACACACTTCAATGCGACAACAAAAGCAGCGCACGTCGTTCTGCCGGGGGCGGCATGGGCGGAAAAACGAGGCTCCATGATCAACATCCACGGTCGACTCCAGCGCCTGAACAAGGCCGTCGAACCCGCGGGACACGCCAAAGACGACTGGGAAATTCTCGCCGCGCTACTCGCCGGTGCCGGATCCACTCTGTCGCTTCACTCGATTGAAGACGTTTTCCGCGCCCTCTCCCAGGATGTTGCCCAATTTAACGGCTTGAACCTCGGCAAAATTGGGGATCTCGGGATCCCGTTACTTCCAATGGCTGAGGTCGCCGCTCCAACCGTTTGATTTTTGAACCATGGATTTCCTCAACGACATTCCTTGGCTGTTGATTCTCAGTTCAGTGGCCAAAACGCTGTTCCTGATCTTCCTCGTCGTGCTGCCGCTAGTCTCGTACACCGTGTACGCGGAGCGCAGAGTCAGCGCCCTCATCCAAGACCGCTTGGGCCCGAACCGCACTGGTTTTCCGACCTCACTTTTGGGATTCAAGACTGACCTTCACCTTTACTTGGGCGGACTAGGACAACCCGTCGCCGACGCAGTGAAGTTCTTGCTCAAAGAGGAATTCACACCGGGCCACGTCAACAAAGTCTACTTTTGGATGGCCCCTGTGCTTGCAATGGTTCCGGCCCTTTCGACATTAGCCGTTTTGCCCTTCGGCAATTATATGTTCGGCCAAAAAATGGTCGTTGCGGATGTTAACGTCGGCATTCTTTACGTCTTCGCAATCGCTTCGGTTGGCGTTTACGGAATCGTCTTGGCGGGATGGTCTTCAAATTCTAAATATCCGTTCCTCGGTGGCATCCGTTCTACCTCCCAGATGATTAGTTATGAGCTCTCATTGGGATTGAGCGCGGTTCCGGTTTTAATGATCATTGGCGATCTCAACCTTTCGGAAGCCATCCGATATCAAGTCGAGAACGGCTGGCTGCTGCTCCCCTTTACCGATGGAAAACTAACCCTCCGCGAAATTCTTTTATGGTTTCCGGTATTTGTTTCCTTCGTGGTATTTACCATCTCGATGTTTGCGGAAACCAATCGCCTTCCGTTCGACTTGCCCGAATCCGAAACTGAATTGGTTGCGGGATACCACACCGAGTATTCTTCGATGAAATTCGCTCTATTCTTCCTAGGCGAATACGCGGCCATGATTGCGGGTTCCTCACTCATCGTCGTGCTTTTCCTCGGCGGATGGCATCTTCCTTTCCTACCGATAAACACAGCGGAAACATCCCTCACTTTATCAGGAAACCTCCTGGGCCTGATTCATGTAACCGTTTTCTTCGCCAAAGTGGTGGTGCTGCTCCTTTGCTTCATCTGGGTACGTTGGACTTTACCCCGTTTCCGCTTCGACCAATTGATGAAATTGGGATGGCTCTATCTGTTTGAAATCGCGTTGGTCAATATCTTCATCACCGCTGCGGTGATTGCGTTCGTAAAATAGTCAAAGCAGCTTAATTCACTCACGACCATGGCATATACCGTTCGTCGGCCAAACCTTACTTTCTGGGAAAAACTGTATCTCCCAAACATCGTGGCGGGTCTCGCTATCACGTTTAAGCATCTCCGTAAGATGCTTGCGGGCGAAACCAAAATCGTCATGCAGTATCCTGAAGAAAAGTGGGATGTGCACCTGCCCGAATATTATCGTGGCGCCCCCACATTGGTGATGGATGAGCACGGCCGCGAAAAGTGCGTCTCGTGCCAATTATGCGAATTCATCTGCCCGCCACGGGCCATCCGGATCACACCTGGATCTGTTCCTGATGACAGCCAGTTCGCAAAAGCTGAAAAGGCCCCAGAAGCCTTCGATATCGACATGGCGCGCTGCATTTACTGCGGTCTCTGTGAAGAAGTCTGCCCCGAGCAAGCCATTTTCTTGCGCAAGGATTACGCTGTCACTGGTGAAAGTCGTGCCGACATGGTCCATCACAAAACGAAGTTGTACGAACTGGGCGGAACCATGCCCGATCTCGTGCACAAGTGGAATCCAGAGAAATAAACAGAGTCCCCTCGCATGTCTCCGATTCTCTTTTGGATATTCACAGCACTCATGTTGGCGTTTGGGACCTCCGTGGTCCTAAACCGTGATCCCGTAGCCAGCGCGTTGAGTTTGGTCGCCTCTTTTCTCTGTTTGTCTGCCCTATTCGTCGGATTGGACGCCTTCTTTATCGGCGTCATTCAGATTCTGGTCTACGCCGGCGCTGTGATGGTGTTGTTTCTCTTCATTATCATGCTCCTCGACCTGAAAGCCGAGAAACGCCGTCATTTCAACCGACTGACCCTCGTTGGCGGTGGCGCGGTGGCTGCTGGCTTCGTGTTCGAACTCCTCCATGTTTTAAACTCATTTTCCATGGGGAAGAATCCCTTTCCGCCACTCGGAGTCGCTCGACTGGATGATGTGCGCCAAGTCGGCATCACGCTTTTCACTCAGTTCAATTTGCCGTTCCAAACAGTCGGCGTCCTCGTACTCGTGGCCTCCGTTGGGGTCATCGTTCTCTCCCGTCGTGAACTCAAGTAACCCGCGCCCTTTGTGACTTCTTTGACTCTCAATCATTATCTGCTCGCAAGCGGGCTGCTATTTTCCATCGGCTTTGCTGGCGTTTTGTTGCGTCGCAACATTATCACCATTTTCATGTGCCTTGAGCTGATGCTCAATGCCGCCAATTTGTCTCTCGTCGCCTTCTCCCGCTTCCACATCGGTGCAGACGGCCTACCCAATTACAACGCCCAGGTGCTGGTATTCTTCATCATCACGGTTGCTGCGGCCGAAGTCGCCGTGGGACTCGCCATCATTGTGGCGCTCTACCGAGCGAGGCAAACCACCCACGTTGAAGACCTCGTGTCTCTGAAATTCTAACCAGTCGCTTGTCCATGGAATCCACCTTACCCTGGCTCATCCTGCTAAGCCCGCTGGCTAGCGCCTTGCTGATCTTGCTGTTCGCCCACCGCTCAAAAGCCTTAAGCGTTCTGCTCTCGCTAAGCGCCGTTTTCATTGCCCTTGGGGCGTCACTGCTTCTGGTGAAAAACGCCACGGATACACTCACCTCCATTCCTTGGATTGATTTAGGGCCCGCTCTTAAGCTGGGTATCGGGTTGAAAGTAGACGCCCTTACGAGGGTAATGCTTTTGGTTGTTACTGGAGTGGGGACATTGGTGCATGTCTACTCGACGGTTTACATGGCCGAAGACGAAGGCAAATCCCGCTTTTTCGGGGCGCTTTCGCTCTTCATGTTCTCCATGCTCGGCATCGTTCTCGCCGACAATCTCGCCATGATGTTCATCTTCTGGGAACTGGTCGGTGTGAGTAGTTTCCTACTCATCGGGCATTGGTTCACCAAAGAATCCGCCGCAAAAGCTGCAAACAAAGCATTTTTGACAAATCGCATCGGTGATTTCGGCTTCATGTCGGGTATCCTGCTTGTGTGGTCCACCGTAGGAACCGTGGAATTCGCGGGCATCCAAGAGAACCTCGCCAAACTCACGGCGAATCCCACTTTCCTGACGCTTGCAGGACTCTGCCTGTTCTGCGGAGCGGTGGGCAAGTCAGCGCAAATGCCCCTCCACGTTTGGTTACCGGACGCCATGGAAGGTCCCACGCCAGTTTCAGCCTTGATCCATGCGGCAACGATGGTCGCTGCGGGCGTCTATATGCTTGCGAGGATCTTTTTCATTTTGGAGCCCTCCGCTACTGCTTTAGCCGTGATCGCCAGTGTAGGGGCAATCACCGCTCTCATGGCCGCACTCATGGCCACGCAACAAAACGACATCAAGCGCATCCTCGCCTACTCCACGCTTTCCCAACTCGGCTTGATGGTTGCAGGCATTGGCGTTGGCGCTTGGGGCGCCTCGATGTTCCACCTCTTTACTCACGCCTTCTTCAAGGCCCTTCTCTTCCTAGGTTCCGGCGCTGTAATTCACGCCCTACACCACGAACAGGACATCTGGAAAATGGGCGGCCTGCGCAAGACCATGCCCAAAACGTTCCTCACCTTCGCCATCGGGACTCTCGCCCTCACTGGGATGCCTTTCCTTGCCGGTTTTTTCTCCAAGGAAGCTATTCTCCTTGCCGCTTGGCACAAAAGCCTGACCATTTTCGCCGCAGGTCTTCTCACTTCCTTGCTGACCGCGTTCTATATGACCCGCCTAGTCGTGGTCGCCTTCTTCGGCCACGCTCGCACCGATGCAGCCAGTCACGGTCACGATTGCCCTGCTGGAATGACCGTCCCTCTTCTGATTCTCGCAGTCCTCTCGGTAATTGCGGGGTACGCCGGATTCGCGGAGGCAATTTTTGGGAAAGAACTGTTCCACCACGTCCACGCCGCAGCACCTGTCGCTCTAGTTCCTGGCCTGGCATTAGGTGCCTTTGTGATCGGAACTATCGGCGCGTGGATACTCTACCATCCTGCAATCAAGGACCCCGCGATATTCAAAGATGCCTACCGGATTAAAGATCCAGTTCGCATCCCGCTTTTCGCAAACAAATTCTACATTGACGAAATCTACCATGCGCTGATCGCCGGGACGCAAGACATGCTCGCGGGCTTCCTCGGTTGGTTCGACCATTTCATTCTAGACGGGGTGATTGTGCGCGGCATCTGCGCGATCACTTGGGGAGCGGGCTACACCCTGCGTCTGCTACAATTCGGCAACTTGCAGGGCTACGCCTTCTTCTTTGGCGCTGGCGTCGTCGTCCTGCTTTACATTCTAACCAAATAACGAGGGATCGCGACCGTGCTTACCACCCTGCTTCTCATCCCCATCGTCACCGCTGCTGCCCTATTTTTGGGATTCGGCAACCGCACTTGGGCGAAAGGTTCTGCCCTTCTGCAACTGGCGCTCACGCTTGCTTTGTGGTTCCGCTACGATCAGGCCAAGGCGGGTTATCAATTCATTTTCGAGACCAATCCCCTCTTCCCTGGGGTAGATCTGCGTTACTCTGTTGGCGTGGACGGCTTGAGCCTCGTCATGTTACTGCTCACGGCGCTCGTCACAGTTACTGCGGTTTGGTTCCTGCCCCAATTGGAAAAGCGGGCCAATCTATTCGACGGCTCGGTGCTTCTCATCAGCGCGGGTGCCACTGGAGCGTTTCTCGCCAAGGACCTGTTTTTCTTCTACGCCTTTCATGAATTGGCGCTCGTTCCGACCTTCCTACTCATCGGGCTCTTTGGGAGCGGCGAGCGGCAGGCAGCTGCATGGAAAATCACCATTTACCTCGGCGTTGGAAGCATTGTCCTCCTCGCTGGATTGGTTGATTTACTCATGGCGCTGCCAGTCTCCAGCCGGACATTTGACCTGCAAGCCTTACAGCAACTTGGTGCAGCCCACATGATCCCCGCTGCGGCTCAAATCCGCCCTTGGTTCTTACTCACGATCGGTTTCGGAACCCTAATTTCTCTGTTTCCCTTCCACTCCTGGGCCGCCCCAGCGTACGCCTCCGCCCCGACTCCGGTGGCGATGTTGCATTCTGGAGTCCTTAAAAAGTTTGGTCTCTATGGAATGGTCCGTTTGGTTTTGCCATTTCTACCCGATGCTTTCCACCAACCGGTGTGGGGAAACTACACAGCCCAAGACCTTTTACTGATAGCACTTTTGGGCAATATCCTTTACGTGGGCCTTGTGACGATCTCCCAACGTAAACTGGACTTTATGATCGGCTACTCCAGCGTCATGCACATGGGGTACATATTCCTCGGTCTGGCTTCACTGAACTTGGCGGGCCTCTCCGGTGCGTGCCTTTTGATGTTTGCGCACGGCCTCTCTGTGGCAGCCCTTTTCGCAGTGAGCGGCGCACTTCGCGACAGGGAAGGCTCTCTGAACTTTGACAAATTAGGTGGCGCCTCTAAAAGTGTTCCTTTCTTAGGGATTTGCTTCGCGATGGCGGCCTTCGCCTCAATCGGGCTGCCCGGTTTTGCGAATTTCGCCAGTGAAACCATGGTGTTTTTCGGAGGCTTCAGTCCCGGCGCGACGTCCTTTCAAAAAACAGCCACCATCCTCGCGTTGTGGGGTGTGGTGATCTCGGCAGTGTACATGTTGCGCGCTTACAAGGCCGTTTTCCTCGGGCAACCCACCGCTTCCTCCGCCAAGTGGACGGACCTCGCTGGCGGCGCTCGCTTCGCCCTCGCCCTCTTGCCCCTAACCCTGCTGCTCGGGGGAGTTTTTCCGCGTTACTTCCTCAGCTACCTCAAACCCACGCTGGAGGCGACTCTCCGCTAAGTGCCCATGTTTCCGCCCATCTCACTCGAAATACTGGTTCTGGCCCTCGGCTTCATTCTGTTGCTCGCGGAGTCCTTCTCCAACAGCACCAACAAGCGCGGTCTGGCGCACATCGCCATCTTCTGTCTCGGCTGGATATTCGCCATTAGTTTCTTCACGGCATCCGCCCCCGCAACGGTGGCACCCGGCAGCTACTGGAACTTCTACTCAGGCGACGGCGTTTCTCTCGTTTTCAAAAGGATCGCGCTACTCACCACCATTGGAGTTCTTGTGCTCGCTCTGGATTACGAAGCGGCTTTAGCAAAACTTCTTCCGTCCGCGCACGTAGGAGCAGGAACCGGAGAATTCTACATTCTGCCACTGTTCACCTGCGCAGGCCTCATGTTAATGGCGTCTGCCGTGGATTTGGTGATGGCTTTCGCCGCGCTGGAACTGGTCACCATCTCCTTCTACGTGCTGGTCGCCTACGCTCGCCGTAGCCACGCCTCTCTCGAAGCCGGGGTAAAATACCTCATTCTCGGAGCGCTTTCCACGGGCTTCATTGTGTACGGCGTTACGTGGATTTTCGGCCTCACAGGCGAAACGCATTTCACCAAGGTTGCCGAAAAGCTCGCCCACCTCAGGGGAGACGACACCGCAATTCTCTTCGCCTTCCTATTAATTCTCGTAGGCCTCGGTTTCAAAGTAGCCGCCGTTCCCTTCCAAAGCTGGGTCCCCGATGTGTATGAGGGCGCCCCGACACCCGTGACGGCATTTCTCTCGGTCGGCTCCAAAGCCGCCGGCTTTCTGCTGTTTCTACGCGTGCTGGAACCCTTCCTTGGCGTGCATTCTATCTTGCCAAAGGTCCTGCAGGTGCTCGCCCTTGTCGCGGGCGCAACGCTGATTTTCGGCAACCTCGCCGCAATGCCCCAAAACAGCCTCAAGCGGCTTCTGGCCTATTCCAGCATCGGACACGCCGGCTACCTGCTCACTGCGATTGCGTGCATTGGCGCAGGAGGCGGCTTGCTCCTCGGTGTCGGCGCAACGGTCGGCTACTATCTATTCGCCTACATGCTCATGACGCTTTTGGCGTTTGCGGTGCTCACATTGGTTTCGGTGAACTCGAAGGGCGAAGATATCCAGCACTTCAACGGTCTCTCGAAGCGTTCGCCGTTTCTGGCCTTCGCGATGGTCGTCGCGATGTCCTCGCTGGCGGGCGTTCCCTTGACCGCAGGGTTCTACGGCAAATTCCTCGTATTCGCTCAGATCATTCAAGCACACCATTGGGTGCTGCTCTCCCTCGGGGTCATTACCGTGGGCGCCGGTTTCTACTACTACTTCCGCGTAGTGGCCGCGATGTACTGGCATGATCCGCAGGAAACCGCCCCAATCTCGGTGGCTCCTCTGAGCAAAATCACCATCAGCCTTCTCATCGCTTCGATCTTTTACTTCGGTATCAACCCTAATCCTGTCCTCTCAGCCCTGCGCACTAGTGCGCCGAGCGTCGCAGCGGCCGCTCACTGAAAGTTAGAGGCGATTACGGAGATGCCAAATCTGGCGGATCTCAAAGGTCGTCTCTTTTATATCCATGGCTGAAAGTGTACCCGCCCAAGCGGTTTTTAGTGCTTCCGAACTCCAAATCGCCTTCGGGGCAAAACCTCTCCTCCAAGGTGGCACCATTGCCATCCTCGAGGGCGAACGCGTCGGACTGGTTGGCCGCAACGGTTGCGGAAAATCCACCTTTCTAAAAATCGCCGCCGGAGTCATCGCTCCTGACTCCGGAACCGTTACAACTCGACGCGGACTGCTCACCGGATATCTGCCCCAAGAGTTCGAGTTAGAGCCAGACTTGTCCGTACACGATGCTGTCCTTCGCGGTGCAGCTGCGGTCCAAGCGCTCATCGAGGAATACGAAAATGCTCCGGCAGATGCTCCCAACGCCTCCCAACTCCTAGAGCGCATCGAACACCTCGACGGTTGGACGCTGGACTCCCGCGCCAAATCGCTCCTCACCAATCTTAACGCGCCTGCCCCCCATCGCATTGTCGGAAACCTCAGTGGCGGCGAGAAACGCCGAATCGCCCTATGTCGCAGCCTCATCGCACGCCCAGATTTACTCATCCTCGACGAGCCCACTAACCACCTTGATACCGACTCCATTCAGTGGCTGGAAGACTTCCTGGCACGATATTCCGGCACTTGCCTCTTCGTGACCCACGACCGCTACTTCCTCGATCGCGTGTGCAATCGGATCGTCGAAATTCACCAGGGCGGCTTCGTCTCCTTCCCTGGTAATTACACGGATTACCTCATCGCCCAGGCGGAGCGCGAAGCCGTCTCGGAGCAAACCGAAAAGAAGCGCCAGAAGTTTTTACGGAGCGAATTGGAATGGGTCCGGCGAGCTCCAGGGGCGCGTCGCACGAAATCTCAGGACCGCGTGGATCGCTATTTTGAGGCGGCGGCCCAAGGACCACCGGAAAAAGCAAGCGATGCCGACATCATCCTCCCGACCCCAAAGGAGCTGGGCAACCGGGTCATTTCACTCAAAAACGTCGGCGCCGACGTCGACGGCCGCCAGCTCTTCTCTGGGCTAACCCTCGAAATACCCGCTGGAGCCCGCATCGGCATCGTCGGACGCAACGGCTCAGGTAAAACAACGCTGCTGCGCATCCTGACCGGTGAACTGGAACCCACTCGTGGCACGGTAGAACGTGGCGCACGCACGGAGCTGAATCTCATCGATCAGCATCGCCTCCAGATCGACGACACCAAAACCGTCTGGGACGAGGTGGGCGAAGGCCGCGAAACGGTGCGCCTCGGTACCGAGGATATTAGTTTGCGGGGCTATCTGAGACGCTTTTTGTTCAACGAAACCCAAATGGGACAGCTTACAGCCCAACTGAGCGGCGGAGAGCGCAGCCGGGTTTTACTCGCGAAGATTCTCAAGCGCGGAGGAAACGTCCTTCTGTTGGACGAACCGACGAACGACTTGGATTTGGCGACACTGCGCGTCTTGGAGGAGGCGCTGGTTCGCTTCAAGGGGACGGTGATTGTGGTCAGCCACGACCGCTACTTCATGAACCGCGTGTGTACCCACACCTTGGCGTTCGAGGGCGACGAGTTGCGCTTCGATGTCGGGAATTACGAGGAATTCATACAGCGCAGAGCGGACCGCGCGGCGAAACCCGCTTCCCCCCCAGCGCGCAAACCAGCTGCGGTTACGCCTGCCGTTGCACCTGCGGCCGCGGCTCCAACGACGACCCGCCCCCAGAAATTGTCGTGGAAGGAGGAGCGCGATTTGGAAACCATCGAGGCGCGCATTCTAGAAGCTGAAGCAGCCCTAGCCTTAGCAGAGGCACAGTCCAACTCGCCGGATTTTTACAAACAGTCGCCCGCCGAAATGGCTGCCAGCCATGAATCACTCATTTCCCAGCGTCAATCCGTCGCGGCTCTTTACACACGCTGGGACGAGTTGGAACTAAAACGAGCAGCGCTCACAGAGTAAAGGCTCTCCGCGCGCGCAATATTGAGAAGCGTAAGGTTGCGTAGACCCCGATTATAAAGCGTTCCTTCAACGGCGTTCCTCTGAGAGCTCGGTGGGCTCAAAAAATCTAAGATGGTGGAGGTAAGGGGATTCGAACCCCTGACCTTCTCATTGCGAACGAGACGCTCTACCAACTGAGCTATACCCCCAAAACATCTTAGAATCGAACAGCTTGCACTGTCTTTTACGGACTCAAAAGCAAGTATGCGTGGTCGGAAGTGTCACATGACGGACTCGAAACCGGTGAAAAATACGAGCCAGACAGGCTCCACTAAGAAGACCGCTGAGGCCAATAAAGTCATTCAACGACGAATGCCTGCCCTACAATGATTACGGTAAGAGGCCAATCGACGTGGGTCAATCTCCAAACACGGGACTTAGCCAGCATCGTGAAATCTCTATCTCAAAAAAAGTGGAGCGGGTGAAGGGAATCGAACCCTCGTATGCAGCTTGGGAAGCTGCCGTTCTACCATTGAACTACACCCGCGGGAAATACCCGGATCAAATGTACTTGGATGAGGTTGAACCAAGAAGCGGACCCAAATCAAGGCCCTTCTTGTCCCGACATGTCTCCAACCTAAACTTTTCAGGCCCTAATCTTGAATGCTTCAAGCGGCGCTCCATTTTCTTCATCCAGATCCCTTGTTGCCATTTAGGTTAATACCAAGAAAGTATTCCGGGAGCCGGACTGGTCTTACCGCTCGAACACTGATCTTTTCCAAGCGAAAAAACACCCACGTTGCCTGGTATCGCCTGCCAAACCGCCTCTTGAATATCACCGGGACTAGCCTGATAAAACTTCAGCTTGGAGCCAGAGTATTTCAACGTGCCATCATTGTCGCCGTCGACGCAGATTCCGTACGTGTACCCCCATGGATCAAAAAGTCCGCTGCTCGCAGGAGTGCTGGAAAAGGGGTAAAGGCCGCCGGCGTACAATCCAGCAGAGTTTCTCTTTGCAGCCTTACCATCATAATACTTTACTCCCCTTGGGTTTACGTCGGATGAAAACGCAGTCAGAGCGTCAATTACCTCGCTGTTGGCACCTTGGGTAGTATCCGGCTCATAGGGAGCGTCATCGGCCTTAGTCGCAGAAACAGGGTAGCGTGAGTAATCCGTATAAAAGGCTTTGATCGCGGTGCTCACTGATGCGCAATCATTGCGAGCTTGGGCGGATCGGGCCTGATTACGAATGGCACCAGAACCCGTAAAAGCGAGGCTCATTAGGATGCCGAGTATGGTTATAACCACGAGTAGCTCGATGAGGGTGAACCCTGAAGTGGCTGAACTTGAGAAAATACGACGCTGGGAGGGGTACATACTCTAAAAGATTATCTGCAAAAATCAGGATGCACGAGTAAGAAACGCGCTGTTAAAACAAAGCATTTTCCAAGATCGCTCTAGGCATTTCGCTGAGTCCTTCTCAGGGTTGTTCTTGATTGCTGAAACCCTCATTTCGGTGCAATTTTTACCCATGTTCACTCGCAGCTCAGGATCCAATTCCCACTCGGAAATAAAAAACCACTCTGCAACCGTACCTGCAGCTGGTGAAGCCGCAGGGCCTATTTCCGTGGTCACGGGAGGCGCAGGTTTTTTGGGATCACACTTAAGCGACCGCCTCCTAGCCGAAGGCCACCGCGTCATTGGAATGGATAACTTCCTGACCGGCAACGCTAAAAACATTGGGCATCTTGCCGGAAACCCGAACTACAGATTTGTACGCCACGATGTTTCAAACTACATCTTCCTCTCGGATGACGTAGATTACATCTTTCATCTGGCGTCACCAGCCAGCCCCGTTGATTATCTTGAGCACCCGATTCCAACCATGAAAGTGGGGGCGCTTGGAACCCACAACGCCTTGGGTTTGGCTAAGGCAAAGGGAGCGAAGTTCCTGCTGGCGTCCACAAGCGAAACCTACGGGGATCCCCTAGTGCACCCACAGAAGGAAGACTACTGGGGTAACGTGAACCCGATTGGGCCGCGGGGAGTTTATGATGAAGCCAAGCGGTTCGCGGAGGCACTCACCATGGCCTACCACCGGTTTCACGGCGTGGATACCAAGATCGTGCGCATTTTTAATACTTACGGCCCTCGGATGCGCCTTAGAGATGGGCGAGTGGTGCCTGCATTTATCAGCCAAGCACTGAGCAACAAGGCGTTAACCGTATTTGGAGACGGTTCGCAGACCCGATCATTTTGTTACGTTAGCGACCTCGTAGATGGAATCTACAAGCTGGCGCTCAGTGATTTTCACGAACCGGTGAACATCGGAAACCCCCGGGAAATGACAATCAAAGAGTTTGGAGAACATATTTTACGCATCACAGGCTCAAGCTCAAAGCTGGAATACCATGACTTGCCTGTCGACGACCCGAAGGTGCGGCAACCCGACATTGGCCGAGCGAAAAGTGTGCTGAATTGGGAACCGAAAGTGGACTTTGAAGACGGAATCCGTCACACCATAGAGTTCTTCAAAAGCTGCACAGATACGGTGCAAGGCTAGGCGAGAATCCGACACCCCAAACAATCTGCGTAAGCTTTTGTAATAAAAATACTTCACTCACACATCTACCACACTCCCCCGCAAAAGGCTCAATCAAGGCTCAGACCCAATTGTAGCAGCAAACCTCACACCCCCCAGAAACATGAAAAACATCCCCCACCTCGCGATCATCGCGGGACTTGCGTTTTTATCGTACAGCCTGCAACCCGCGAATGCCGCTGGTCGCCGAATCGAAAACGTCCAGCCGAAAGTGAACCTCGTTGGCTCCCCTGAAATTATGGCGAGTGTCAGAGGTAGCCAGCCAAAGAAACAAAGGATTGCGGGGCCAGGCGAACCCGCACCGATCTGGCTGGAGTTTGAAACGGACTTTGACACTGCGGATGAGTTTCCAGAGTTGACGATGAAGTGCTCTGTGTTGCTTCAATTGGGCAAGGGAGTCAAACTAGTTGAGGGAGAAGTCACCCTGGTGGACGTTGCGAAGGGCAAGGACCGCCATGCCGTCATGTACATTGCCCCCAAAACGTTGAACAAACTCTCTGAAAACAAGCCATTTACGATGACAATGGTGAGGGCTATCTTGGTGGAGTTGAGTGCCCAAGGGGAGCTTATCGGCGCGAATTTCAAAGGTTCGCCAGGGATCACTGCCGACGCCTTCACGCAGGGGAAGGACAAATTGGATAAGGTGACTGACGCCATGCTGAACAAAAGCCAGACGCCTTTTAGTCCGTTGTTTTGGGACTATTATGAAGCGATTAAACCGTCTCGTTAATCCTCGGGGTTAATCTCAGAAAGTTTTTCAAGGAATAGCTAAAGTACTGCGGTACTGTGGATGGCCGACCTGCTGCCACACAAAGCTGAGTAACCCTTAAACTTGAGTATCACTTAAAGTTGGGTATCTCTTATACCTGAATATCCCTAAAACCTTCTGCCACGAGTCCCATTCACTTATCCTGCACTGATGTCCACTCCCAAGAGGATTTTTACCCTAAACATAGGTTCCCAAACCGTTTCTATAGCCGAGTTTAGACCGGGACGTAAAAAGGGAACCTTGAGGCTGCACGCCTTTGAGTCGCAGGGTCTGATGGCAGATCCAGCGGCAGACGCCACTCGCTCCTCACAAGCGGCACTGCTTTTGAGCGAGATGGTAGAAAGCGTGAAGGCAAAAAATAAACCCGTACGGTTGACTTTGCCCGCGCAGCTAACGTTTAGCCGGATGGTAAAAGTCTTGGCGATGAGCGGCTCGGACTTGACCCAGACGGTCATGTTTGAGGCGAAGCAAAACATTCCATATCCCTTGGAGGAAGTTGTTTGGGATTACAGGGTCGTATTTGAGACGGAGTCTAACGACCCAGAGGTGCTCATTGTTGCGGCGAAGGCAGACCTATTGGACGAGTGGACGGCGGTGATCGAAGGATCCGGCATGGAACCTGGGGGGATTGAGATGTCGGGAGTGGCGCTGCTAAACGCTTTTCGTTACAATTACGGGGAACCCGAGGGATGCTCGCTCATCATCGATTTGGGGGCTCGCACCACGAACCTAATTTTCATCGAGAAGGGCAAGTTTTTCATGCGCTCAATCTCCTCGGGAGGGAGTACTCTGACGGCGGCTGTGGCGAAGGAGTTTGGAGAGAACTTTTTAATGGCCGAAGAGCGCAAGGTGAGCGGCGGCTACATCGCACAAGGCTCCAGCTTTGCGGAGTCAAGCGACCCTGATCAGGCGAAGCTTTCCAAGACTCTCAGAAATGCGGCCACTCGGTTGCATGCTGAAATCACAAGGTCGATTTCCTTCTATCGCTCCCAGCAAGCCGGAGCAGCACCTGAGAGGGTGTACTTGTGCGGAGGTGGGACCAAACTTTCTTTGATGCTCGAATTTTGGGAGGAAAAATTGGGAATTCCCGTAGAGTTATTCAACCCCTTGCGGTGCATTGGAGTGAGTGAAGGGAAAACCGCGGCACAATGGACGGAAGCTGCGCCGATGCTGGGGGAGCACGTCGGTTTGGCTCTGCAGGCGGTGCTCAAGTGCCCAGTTTCGATCAACCTACTGCCGCCAGCCATCAAGAAAAAGGCGAGACTCAACCAGATAGCTCTAGCCATAGCACTCTCTGCGGCATGCATTTGTGCGCCGCTTTTAGCTTGGGGCTTTCATTTCCAGCGCAGCACGGATATCGCGACGGGCTTGACGGAAAAATTGGTTCCGGAGATCAGTCGCGCTCAAGCTGTCGATAAACGGCTAAAAGCAGTGCGGGCGGAAATTGAATCTACGATCAAGGAAGCCCAGCCTATTGAAAAGGTGGCTTCGGAGCGCCGCTATTGGGTGGCGATGCTGGAACAAATACACGCCTGCCTACCAGAGCAGTTAGTATGGTGCACAAGTATGGAACTCATTGAGCCCGAGCCACTCAAGCCGGGATCACTCGAGAAAAATCAACCCTCGCCCAGATTAATGATTCGGGGATTATACTTGGAAAATCCCGATGGGGTGGAGGTCGTGGATCGCTTTGGTAAGGAACTGCAGAAAGTGAGCAAGTTGACGACGGAATACCTGTCGACTCGAACCAAGCTGGCAGCAGCCGAGGCGACTGCGGACAAAAAAGATTTAGATGAAAGCAGGCAGGCGTTTGAAAAAAATCGCAATCAGTTGAGAGAACTCAAATTACCCTATCCCCCAGCCGCCTTTGAAGTTGCGCCCGTTGAAGAATGGTTGCGCACAAACAAGCCCAACCCCGTGGAGTTTGCGCAGGAATTTGCCATACCGCTGATTCCGACGGCGCCCCCGAGGAAAACAGCGATGCTTACGCCATGAAATTTTTACCTAAAGAATACCGGGGAATTGCGGGGGCGAGCGCCTTTGCGTTGCTGAGCTTAGGGGGAAGCGGGGCATATTTCGGATATGCACTAGATCAGCAGAGTGCTGCGATGAAGATCGCTGAAGAAAAGAGTGCAGAACACAAGCGCCTTCTAAGCGCCAACCCGCCGCCAAGTCCTGAGCAGCTCAAGCAGTTAGAGGGCCATCGCGATACCTGCCGAGCAACCCTTGGAGAGCTGCGTAAAAGTTTTGCAGCCATTGACTTCACCGTACAAGACCAGACTCCGCAAGAGTTCCAGAAGGCTCTCAATGACAAGACTCAAGCCTTTATCAAGAAGGCCGAAAAGTACTCTGTCACACTGCCTCCCAGCTTCTACATGGATTTTGATCAGTACTTAAAGAAGCTCCCTCCGCCGGAACTAGTTCCGATTGCCACCAGACGTTTGAGTGCTGCGGATGCACTTCTAGACAACCTGCTTGAAAGTCGTCCCATCTCGCTGCGGTCGTTTAAAATTCGCACTCCGGAGCAACCGTCCGATTTGGAGACTGCGGGCAAACCGGCACCGCCGCCTCCCTCAAAACCAGATCCAAAGGCCCCAAAAGTGGCAGCGCAGCAGCCTCCCAAGCCCATTTTAGAGGCACAAACCTACGTTCTGCAATTCACTGCGCGCCCCGACAGTTTGAGAGATTTTCTCAATACGGTGACCGCAGAAACTCAAGGTCTTTTCGTGACGCGCAGACTTAAAATCGTCAACAACAAGGAAAAAGAACCACCGATTAAAGGCGGGCTCGGGGCGAACTCCGAACTCGCCCAAGGGAGCGGAACATTGGGAGGTGGCGGCTCATTTGCAAGATATGTGCTGGGAGATGAAAATGTCGAAGTCGAGATGAGCGTGGATTTAATATCGCTGGTGGGGGATACCGCGCAGGCCATTGAAAAAGCGAACGCGAAACAGCCATGAAATCGCTCAAATCACACCTCCACTGGCTCATGCTTTCTGTCGTGGCGGCAAGCTCTATTGGGGCAACTGCCCTTCTGCTCAAGGAAGAACAAGATTTGCCGGCCGTTTTGGAAAAATTGCAGCCAAAGAAAGCGGTCAACAAGCGACTCGCCCCGCCAGACCTCTCGGGCTTCGAAACTGCCACTCAGGAGTTGAAAACGCCAGGCGCATGGGGTGCTGGGTACAACACTCTACTTTTCGTTTCGGAGCCTTATCTCATGGGCGCAACTGGGTTAGAACGGCCCAAAGAGGGCAGCCTCCACCGTCACAGTAAAACGGGTGAGCCGATCCCAAACTCTTGGTTTTTACAATACAAGTTGCCGTTACGAACCCCAAAGGTTCCCACCGATGACACTGACGGAGACGGCTTTACTAACGAAGAAGAGTGGAAATACGCCACTAACCCACTGGACCCAGAGTCTCATCCCCCACTAATTACAAAATTGTTTTACATGGAGCAGAGGGAGGTGCACTCCCGAGTCTCATTCATGCAGTACTTGGGGGACCCAACCAAGCCGGAGAGCATGAATATCACGCTTCAACTGCTGGATCTTCCAAACAAACCTCAGTTAGACAACCTCAAAATAGGCCAAAAAATACCAAACACGACGTTCAAAATTGCAGCATTCATTGCGAAAAAAAATGAAAATACGGGGATTACCGGCTTCTCGGAAGATTCCTCTCTCATCCGTCTGGTGGATGAAAAAACGAATCAGGAAACCGTCGCGGAGCTAAAGAAGAAACCGGCCGATTTTTTGGACAAGACTATCACCCTTAATCTGCGCTATCCTAAGGAGAATCGAGTGATCACAACCAAGCCAGGGCAGCGAATCTCTCTGAGTGAGGGAGAAACGTACACTGTTGTGGATTCGTCTGTATCAAGTGCCATCTTGAAGGACTCGGAAGGCAAAGAAATTGAAGTCAAGCACGGAACAGCCAACTAAGGTATTTTATTACTGACAGACAAGCACTTTAGAGCTTCAAATCAGTCGCAGAATGCGGCTAAGATTTAACACGGTTGCCATTTGTATCAGATCCGCTCCCTCCCCGCCCCCCAGACGCTTAATGAATTCATGCCCCGCCCATAAATCCAGAGCTAAGCTGAGTGCTTCCACCTCACTACAAGCTGCTCCGATGGTGCTGTTTGTAGTCTTAGGCTTAGTTTCCTCAGCCATTTGCGCCCCCACTTCCTCTCCAAATCAAAGTAGTCCGGATCCTGCGACGACGGTGATTGAAATGAGCGTCAAAGAAATGCAGCGGCGAGAGGCGGCAAAGCAGAATGCGGAAAATGAATTAAGACAGGCGCAGCAAAGCATGGCACTGAAGGACTACGACGCGGCACGTCAGCATTACAATTCAGTGCTAAACTCTTTACCGGAGTCTCGTCAATCAGCAAGAGAACGCGCGTTTGCACTTGCCGGACTGCGTGATGCCTCCATTTTACTGGCCAAAGTGCGGATCAGCGAAGGGCGTTACACTCCCAAGGCTGGTCAAAAAGTAGACAGCGCGGAAGAGGTGCTGAGGACGCTTTTAGAGCGCGACCCACAGAACAAATCGGCGATTCGGCTTTTGGAGCAACTCTATTCTCCAGGATATTACAACAAGACGATTTCTCCAAGTTACAGGGCGGAAGTGGCTGACGTTCAGGCGAAACTTTTGGAAGCGCAAGGTTTCTACGATACTGGTAGGTTCGATCTGGCCATCAAGCGGGCCGATCAAGTGTTGGACATTGACCCCTACAATTCAGCCGCCCGAAAAATGCAGGAAATGGCAAATAATTCCATTTCGAAGTACGGGGAAGACTCGTACAACGAGGCGCGGTCACGAGCGATGCGCAACGTGGAGAAGGCGTGGGCCAGTCCGATTAAACGGTTCGGAACAGTTTCAGCCTCAACCCCTGCACCGCAGATGATTGAGACTAGCAAAATTGAGAAGCTCAAAAAGAAACTCGATTCCATTTTCATTCCCGAAATCGAGTTTAGCGACAAGCCGCTGGACATGGTGGCGGCGGCCTTAACACAGCTTTCAAGGCAAGCGGACAAAAGCGGGGATGAGCAAAAAGGTGTATTAATTATTGCTAACTTCCCAGGGGCAACGAGTTCCGTCGGCGGAGGTGCAGCAGTGGGAGCCACGCTTCAAAGCCTAGGTGCCCCTGCGGGAGGACAGGCTCCTGGTGGAGCGGCCTATCCTCCAGTTTCGATTCCCAAAATCCCCAATTTTGCCTTGAGTGAAATCCTCAAAATTATTGCTACTGCGGCGGATGTGAAATGGGTGATCAAAGAAAAGTACGTTGAGTTTGTGCCCAAAACAGTTCAAACGGACACTTTGGTACTCCAAAGCTGGACGGTTTCCCCCTTCATGTTCAGCTCGACGGCCCCAAAAGTGGACGACCTGAGTTCGACGGGACTGGGTGCAACGTTGGCGGGAAACTCGGCTTCCGGAGGTGCTTCGTCAAAGGCGACGGGGCGGAGAAGAATCGATGCGAAAGAGTTTTTGCAATCGATGAACGTACGCTTCGACGCCCAGGGTTCGACTGCCACCTACAATCCTCGCACGAAAGTACTTACCGTTTACAATAGCCCAGACATGCTCCAGTTGGTAGACTACATCGTCGCTGACTCCGACGGACAGAGCCCAGTCCAAGTCGACATCCAAGCCAAATTTGTCGAGTTCAGCCAAAATAATTTGAAGGAGCTATCCTTCGATTGGTTGCTGGGGCAATCGAAGTTTGCAAACTCAAATGTCTACACGGGTGGCGGGACCCCAAAACTCGGCACTAATTCGCAAGATTACCCCTTCGTAAACCCCAATGATATCGCCCGATTTCCGACTACCGCAGGATTACCTTCGGGAGCTTACCCAGTGACCGCCGGAAATCGCTCAAGCTTGAGCACCAACGCGATTGATGCCCTTCTCTCCGGAATAGGCGCTGGGGCGAGCACTGCGGCGCCGGGCATGTTTTCCGTGGCGGGAGCCATGACAGACCCACAATTTCAAGTCGTGGTGCGTGCGCTCAATCAGGCCAAGGGAGTCGACTTGCTTTCCAGTCCCAGTATCACGGCAAAAGACCAAGAAGAGGCCACCATCGAGATCGTGCGCGAGTTCCGCTACCCGACTGAGTTTACGCCCCCGCAAATTCCACAAACCGGTGGAGCCGCCCCTGCCGGTGGGGCAGCCGCAGCTCCTCCTCCGGTTGTCGTCACACCCACGACGCCTTCCGCGTTTGATAAACGAAACACTGGAGTGACACTCAAAGTGACGCCCTCCATCAAAGGGGACAATTACGCGATCGACTTAGATTTAAAACCAGAAGTCACTGAATTCGAAGGGTTTATTAACTACGGCAGCCCGATTCAAACCGTATCGATTTCCTCGGTTGCCAGCATACAAACGCCCACGCCTGTTACCCTGACCCAGAACGTAATCAATCAGCCCATTTTCTCAGTGCGCCGTATCCAAACCAACGTGACTCTGCTCGACGGCGAGACGATTGCTCTGGGCGGACTGATTAGAGAGGACGTTCAAAAAATAAACGACAAGGTGCCCGTGCTCGGTGACATCCCGTTAGTGGGGCGACTCTTTCGCTCAAACGTAGATCAGCACATCAAAAAGAACCTCACTATTTTCGTTACGGCGCGCATCATGGATGCTTCAGGTCAGCCCATCAAAACGGGACGCGCCGAGATGGAGCCCGCCGAGGAAGTCCCTTCTTTAACGGGTGACGCGCTTGCAATGCCCCGCTAGTGCCAATTACACCAGACGCGCCAACCAGTGAGTTGGTTTCTCTGCACACGTAAGCACGCCAAACCGTAGCCGAGTCATATTTGTCGCTTATCGATTCTGTTCAATACGATTCGCCCACCCTATTCCCATGCCCGTCCTTGGCATAACAGGAGGAGTCGCCTGCGGAAAGACAACCTTCACCGATACACTGAGCCTTCATTTTCCCGATGCCACTCGTTTCAATGCAGATACGGAGGTGGAACGGCTCATTGCAAGGGATCCTGAAGTGCGAGCCGCCATTATCCGAGCGCTTGGGAGAGACTCTTTTTTGGGAGACGGCTCCTACAATCGAGCCTTAGTTCGGAGGCTTATTTTTCTCGATGGTGACCTACGAACCCAGCTCAACGAAATTCTACATCCCAGAGTGCGAGCGTGCTGGTTGGCCTTGGCTAAACAACATCGCTCACCTCAAGACTGGCTTTTCTTGGAAATACCGCTTCTTTATGAGACGGGGGGCAACGTACATTGCAACCGGGTAATCACAGTGGGGTGCACAACGGAAGTTCAAATGCACCGACTGACAGTTCTAAGAGGACTACCCGAAGCGCAGGCTCAACAAATCATAGTTGCCCAATGGAGCCTTCACGAAAAAAGTAATAGAGCCGATCACCTTATTTGGAATGACTGTCCCAGCCCCAGCCTCAAACGCCAGGCCGCAATCTGCGCTGCATGGCTTCGAAGCCACTATTCCCGAGTCCGCTCTGTCTCAGAGCCTCCCGGATCACAACGCGCCCACTGAACGCTCCCACTGAAATGGCCATCTTCATCGAACACCAAGATCCAACGCCTGTAATTCCTCCCCCGACTCAGGATCCAATCTCAAGTCACAGCAACGTTACCGACAACTTTACCGGCACGGCGCAGCAACTCGACCAGAGCGACACCCAAGAAATACTACCGCAACAAGGCTCGCTCGAATCGCAATACCCAGAAAATAGCCAACTCCCGAGTCACGACGTCCTCACTCATCGGGACCGGGACGATACTCAGCGCCAAGCCGCTCCAGTTCCAACAGAGATGGACCTAGACGAGCTCCACGAACTCACCATCAACGAACTGCACGAACGAGCCACCGCGTTCAACCTGCGCATCCAACCAGATAAATCACGCCACCATCTGGTACTGGAAATTTGCCGCTACTGTCTCGAACACGGGACGACACTCACCGCTACAGCCGTCGTCGATGTGAATGCGCAGGGCTCCGCATTTTTGCGCTGGCCCAAGTACAATTTCCGGCCTTTGCCGCAGGACATTCAGGTGCCCCCACATTTGGATCGCCATCTGCGACTGAAACAGGGACTCAAGGTGCGTTCCAAACTGCGGGCGCCTCGGGATAGGGAGCGCTTTTTGGTCATCGAAGACATCCTCGAAATTGAGGGCACCCCGTTTAATGAATGGCAGGAGCCCAAAGATTTTGAGCGCCTTACTGCGATGCATCCTAAAGAGCGTATTGTACTTGAGCATCCTGGGATCGTCTCAATCAGCACGCGGGCGGTAGATTTAATTGCCCCCTTGGGACGAGGCCAGCGCGGGCTCCTTGTGGCACCACCGCGTACTGGGAAGACGATTTTGTTAAAAGAAATCGCCCATGCGATTCGGAAAACCTCGCCCGAGACGGCACTCATTTTATTGCTCGTGGACGAACGACCTGAGGAAGTTACCGACTTCAGGCGCTCCCTAGATTGCGAGATTTACTCCTCTACTTTTGATGAAAACGCGCAACGCCACACCCAACTCGCAGAGATGGTTTTGGAGAGGGCAAAGCGTCTTGTGGAGTTGCGAAAACACGTGGTGATCTTGCTGGATTCCATCACCCGTCTCTCCCGCGGTTACAATAACATGCAACCTGGCAAGGGTCGCATCATGTCCGGTGGCGTTGATGCTAAAGCACTTGTAAAACCTAAAAAGTTCTTTGGCGCAGCCCGCAACACCGAAGAGGGTGGGAGCCTCACCATTTTAGCCACCGCGCTAGTGGAGACGCACAGCAAAATGGATGACCTTATTTTTGAAGAATTTAAGGGCACAGGTAACATGGAGCTTCGCCTTGATCGCGCGCTTTCCGAAAAGCGGATTTTCCCCGCAATAAACATTCCCCAATCTGGGACCCGCCGGGACGAGTTATTGTATCATCCCAAAGAATTTGAGCGTCTCAGCGTGTTGCGGCGACAGATCGCGGCCTTGCCTCCTTTTGAGGCAATCGAAGTCCTAAACAATGCATTGCGTCGCACTGATTCCAACGCGGAATTACTTTTGCGCGGCCTCCGTTAATGAAGTCTGATTCAAGGAATTCAAAACGCTCTGGCCATGCGTCTCGGGAAAAAAATTCCACGCAATCCAGCGAGGATCCCCCACGCAGTTCCCTTTGGAGTTGGCTTCGCGGGCTTGGAGGCGCCCTTCTTGGGCGTGACGACACCTCGCCAGAGCCTCCAAAATCAGGCAAACCCAGACACCAAAAGATTTCGCGACCCGAACCAAATCTCTCGAGAGAGCAGCGTCCTTCCGACCGCGAGAATCAAGCAAAACGCCAACCTCACCGCCCGGGTCCAACTTCCTCAGCAGAAATTCCATTTCGAATGATCTCCACCGATACGGAACTCGCCGAGGCCGTGAAAACCTTCGCCCCTCACCCTCGGATAGCGCTGGATACTGAAGCCGACAGTTTACACTGTTACTTTGATAAACTTTGCCTGATTCAAATCAGTATTCCAGACGAAAACTTTCTCATCGACCCTCTCGCTGGCATCTCCTTGGATCCACTTTTTGAAGCGTTGGAAGGCAAGACCGTTATTATTCACAGCGCAGATTACGACCTACGCTTGCTTCGCCGCTGTAATTACGCGGGGCCCACTGTGCTTTTTGATACCATGATTGCCGCAAGGTTGTGTGGCGCAACGGAATTCGGACTCGCAGCATTGTTGCACCAACACTTTGGAGTGACTCTGGCCAAGGCTTCTCAAAAAGCGAACTGGGCGCGTCGACCACTGCCCCCAGAGATGTTGCATTACGCAGTGAACGATACCTTAAATTTGCTGACACTTTCGCAAATCCAAGAGTCTCGCCTCCGCGAATTAGGCCGCTACGAATGGTTCGAGCAAATGTGCCAGAAGGCGATTCGCTCGGCAAATGTAACCCGAGAGCGCGATCCGGATACTCTATGGCGCCTATCGGGGTACGCGGATCTAAGCCCCCGAGGTGGAGCCATACTCCGTGCGCTTTGGCATTGGCGTGACGAAGAAGCTCAATCGGTAGACAAGCCAGCGTTCCACATCCTTGGTAACGATCTATTGCTCGAATTTTCTGATCAATTTGATAAAGGGCGCACCCCTGACACACGGCATCTTCGAGGTTCAAGGCGAGCCGGGTTGCTGCAAACCGCAGAGGAAGCGCTGCTACTGCCCGAGGACGCCTGGCCAAAGGCAATTCGCAAGCCGCGGCTACGCACCACCCAAGAGCAAGAGGAGCGCTTTAAGCAGCTACGCAAGATTCGAGATTCCGCCGGCACCGATTTAAATTTGGATCCAACGCTGATTGCATCCAAAGCGACCTTAGAGCAACTCTCTCGCAACGAAGCTCCCGCGCACGAAGCTCTGATGCCCTGGCAGCGGCAGTTACTGGGGGTGGACTAAGAGGCCTCCGAACGTAGGGTTTCAAAACTAGGTCACGGCACCTCGCACGCGACCCCAGTCTCGGGCGTCCTACAACTACTCGCCCGGGATTCCAGCGGCAGCAGCAGCAGCAGCGTTTTGGAGGGAGGTCACCACGCCCGTCCAGTTCGTAGAGCTTTGCAGCGACGTCACTTGATCCGCGTCCCAGCTCAGGTTCACGTCGTACGAAAGATCCCCTTCGTCAAAGCTTCCATCCACCGCTTCAGGCGCCCCGTACCACGCCGCATCCGTTCCGGTTTCAAGGTTGCCTCCTAACACAAACGTCCCAGAAGTGCTGCCTCGTGCTGCTACGTCAGAGAAGAACGCCTTGCTGTTTGCTCCAGCGTCCTGAACCTGCTGCTCCGCATCCGTCCACGTCGAGCTTCCGCCCGTCTTCCATACCCATGCCGCGCGGCCTGCTCCCACTCCAACGAGCGTGCCACCGGAATCCTTCAACTCCGTGCGCTCCAAAATGAAGTAACCATACGCATGGTCCGCAGTCGCGTCCCGCGCTACCGCCGCGTCCACCCAGAAGATCCACCACTTCGAGAAGTTCGCTGCCCCGAGCACTCCCTTGGTGTCCAACCCTGTCACCGTCTTCACGCCGCTGCCAGAAATCCACTTCGCAAGCGTCGCGCTGGATTCCACATACAACGTCGCGTCGTCAGGATCAGACGCACGGACAGTGTAGGTACTAAAGTCTGTGGTTGTCAGGTTTTTGAGCACCAGTCTCGGGCTGTTTCCACCCACGGAAACCGCATTGACTCCCGTCCCGCGTGTCCACGAGTACTTGAGCGTCTTGTCGTACTTCACGCCCACCGCAAAGCTCACCGTCCCGCCCAAGGCCACTGTCTGGGACACGATCGGCACTGTCAGTTCAGGCACTCGGCTGAGCTCCAACATTCGACTGTCCTGCGCCGTGCGGTTCAACCCGTCGGTCACGATCACCGTGTACATGCCAACGTCCGCCGCAAGCACGGGGTTGAGACGCAACTGCGCGCCGGTTTCGCCCTTCAATTCACGCAGCGCAGAACCCGAGCCCTTGTACCACTGGTAACTCACCGATGTCCCGCCCTGCACCGTGGCCACGAGACTCGCCCCAGCTCCCAGACTCACTCGCGCCGGCTTCTGCACCGTCACCGCAAACTTCGGCGTCACTTGCACCGCCGCGGGCAACGAGAGCACCGAACCCGCAGAGTTCGACACTTCCACTTGGTAGTTCCCCGC
>Ga0114967_10000293_pt1 | contig 41879 bp, 24 predicted proteins | sample M_130628_MF_Meta_FD_92639 | JGI IMG/M metagenome (GOLD analysis project Ga0114967, IMG submission 92639) | Freshwater microbial communities from Lake Montjoie, Canada to study carbon cycling - M_130628_MF_MetaG | ecosystem: Environmental > Aquatic > Freshwater > Lake | place: Lake Montjoie... | reverse complement strand
GTTGGGCCGATGGCATCGGAGTTGGGCGCGCGGTTCTCTCCTACCCCGAACTTCTGAGCGATGCCGCCGCTGGGCGCTCGCTGGAAAAAAAGCGGATATGCAGGACTTTCAGCGACTGCACGACGGCGCCACGAAACGGGCTCATCAGCGGGTGTTATCCGTTGGATAAATTCTACACGGAAAAACCGGAGTTCGCTAAACTGAAAGAGATCAAAAAAACCATGGGCGCCTAAGTCCGGTTCAAAACGCATTTTTATGAAGCCTCTCATCTCACGCCCCGAAGACTTAACGCCACAAACCCCTTGGCTGGAGACCTGTTGGGCGTGGACTCCGGAGGAAACGCTGGTCGATCACAACACCAAAGCGCGTCTGTGCGCCGCCGCGCTGCTCCCCTTCCAAAACGGACAGCCAGACTGGGACGGTTTTACGCGCAGCATCCGTTGGATGCTCAAGGCTGCGAACCATTACGGGGTAGAGTTGGTGCCAGTGCTCAACGCGGACACCGGATATATTTTTCAATTAGATAACGCGATGTACGCGGAAGTACTGCGCCGGTTCAGGAGTGAATTTCCGGAGTTGCGTTTTATTGCAGGTGTAACGGCGAGGGGCGCGGAAGGGGATGCAGAGTTTCAAGCGGAACGCTACCGGCCGCTCATGGACATTGTGCAAGAGCACGATAATTGCGAGGTCATGCTGATGACGTCCCAACGCCTAAACGCCTTGGGACCGGAACGCCGCCGAGACGCCTACTACGCCCTTGCCGAATGGCTGGTGCGCCCTGGGATTGTGCACGCTCTGGAACCTGCGTTCGTTTCATGGGCGACTCCCTACGAGCCTTGGCTGTTGTGGCAACTCGCCTTACACCCCAAATTTGTCGGCGGGAAAATCAGCACTCTCGACGAACCTCATCTACTTTACTGGGCGGCCATGTGCCGGGCGTTGAAACTCGATTTCGCCCCTCACAGTGGCGACGACTTCGGGATTCCGTCCGCAATTAAAATGGGACTTCCACTGCTCATCGGCGCGGCAGTCACCGGAGCTCCTTGGATTTGCGCGGCCAAGGATATGTGGCTGAATGACGACGCCCCCAGAAAGAGCTTCCCAACGGGCACAGGCGGCTTCGACACCCGCGTCTACAAGGTATTCGAAGCCTTACAATCCTTGGAGGATCAAGTGTTTCGGTTGGACGCAAACCATAGCGCTGCGGCTTATAAACACAGCACCGCGCACGCCTTGAAGCAACTTGGCATTCTGGGCTCCAACGAGTCGCACCCGATGTGTCACGACCTTCGCGGCGCCGATGAATCAGCGCGCATGGAAGAGGCACTTCGACGGCCGATAAGAATCGCCCAAAAGTTGGGCATCCCCTACGGCGCGTGAGGTTGTAGAACTCCTTTTCCAAACCGGCGAAGGCTGATGCAGGCAGCAGCTTATTTTAAGAAAAATCGCTCAGAGCGATGCCAGTCTCCAAAAGCAGGCTATAATTAAGGAATGAATGAATTTACAATGCGGTGGCTGCTCACAGGCGCCGCGTGCGCTGGGGCGTTGGCGGTTGCGGGAGCGCGTTTGGGGACGCTCACGAATTGGGTTTTACTCGCGATCTGGCTGGGCTTTTCGAACGCCGCACCCCGACCACTCCTGCTGCAGCTGCGAACCAAGCATATTCTCTGGTTGCTACTCGCAGCCTTGGGAGGCCTCAATACGCTGCTTTTTCTCACCCTTAATTTCTGGTCGCCCGCCATGATTCCACCGGCTCCCCTACCGCTCGCCCTCGCCATTATCAGCGCGACGGTGTGCAGTTGGGCCGCTTCCTCGCGTTTTCGTGCCCACGATGGACGCTGGCATTGGATCACCTATCATGGACACGTCCACCAAGGCGCATGACTCCCTCCTCCCAAATTCCCACACCACCGACCAGCCACCTCGCTCAAACCGGCCACACTGGCGACATCGAGGACACTTCTGTCCGGCTGCAACTTCCGCTTCGGGTGCGGGTGAAGATTTGCGGCGTCACCTCGCCTGAAGATGCTGAAGCCGCCATCGCAGCCGGAGCGGATGCACTCGGGTTTAACACCTGGCAGGGCAGTCGACGTTATCTGGATCTGGAGACTGCCACGGACTGGATTTCGACACTCCCCTCCTTTGTGACCCGCGTTGCCCTTTGCGTGAACGCGCCGCTTGAACACGCCCAGCGTCTCGCCGCGTTGCCTTACCTCGATGCCCTCCAATTTCACGGTGACGAGTCCCACGAATACTGCCGGCTTTTCGCAGGTTTGGGGCGACCGTTCCTGCGGGCAGTCCGCTTGGGAGCCTCCTCTGAACTAAACGATCTCACCCTATGGAGTACACGGCAACTTCTTGTAGATGCGGCCGTTCCCGGCGCGTACGGAGGCACAGGTTGTAGCGCCGATCTCGCACTGGCAGCGGAGGCAGTTGCGAGATTCCCGCGTCTCTATGTAACTCTGGCGGGCGGCTTGGAACCGGACAACGTTGCGGCAGCCGTGCGCCGCGTTCGCCCCTATGCTGTCGACGTCGCAAGCGGAGTGGAAAGCGCTCCCGGCAAAAAGGATACCGGGAAGATGAGGGCCTTCGTTCAGGCCGTGCTCGGGGCGTGAGCGACAGTCCCTGACCCAACCCCACTCCCAACCCCAACCCCAACAGCACGCTCACTCCTTGAGCCCCGGCTGAGCTCCCAACGCCAACGGCGTTGTATCATTCAGCCTAGGGTTGGACCGACGCAGGCGGGCCTACCCTGGGTCACCAAAATCACAGTCAACCCTGTAGGGGTTGCATCCACAAAACCTCTCTCAAAGTTGCCGTCGCAAAGAAAACAGGCGCTCTAAAAAGTAAAGCGCCCGTCAACTCCGAGACTTTTCGCAACCAGCCGTTAACTCAGCTTAAGCAAACAACTTGGTCACCGGCTTAGCTTTCACCAATTCGCGCGGTTGATTGAGATGATTGTGCACTATTGTTTCAGGATCAATCCCGCAAGCATGGTACATTGTGGCAAGCAACTCCGTCGGGTGCACGGGATCCTCAGCCGGGCTGCTCCCCGTTTTGTCGCTCTGGCCGTGGACATAGCCGCGCTTAATCCCAGCACCGGCCATGATCGCGGAATAACAATACGGCCAGTGATCGCGACCATCAGCGCTGTTGCCGTTTCCGGAAGTACTCACACCCTTAATTGGCGAGCGGCCGAATTCACCGATGGCCACCACTAGCGTTTCGTCTAAAAGACCACGAGAATCCATGTCCGCCATAAACGCAGACAACCCTCGGTCTAGCATCGGCGCGGAGCGATCTCGCATGCGGTCGGTCAATCCGACGTGATGATCCCAAGAATGCGTGTCGGAATTTGCCACTTTCGGCCAGATAACCTCCACCACACGCGTCCCGGCTTCCACCAATCGACGCGCGAGCAGGCAGCTCTGGCCGAAGGTGTTGCGCCCGTAATTATCCCGCATTTCTTCGGATTCCTGCGACAAATCAAACGCTTTTCTCGCACGGCCCGACACGATGAGATTCAGCGCGCGCTGGTAGTAATCATCCAAATTGTAACGCTCCACGGCCTTCTCTACTTCAGGCATCGCGGATTCGATCACTGTGCGCAATTCGGCGCGGCGTTGTAAACGCAGGGCAAAAACTTCCGGCGGGAGTTTGAGATCATCCACGGTAAGACGCTCCAGCTTGTTCATGTCGAGGTCATCGCCGGGCGGGTAGAGCGTGTAAGGGTCGAACGCTTTGCCAAGGAAGCCGGCTCCGCCCCCTTTGCCCACCACATTGCTTTCCTGAAGCGGACGCGGAAGCATCACGAAGGGAAGCATGGGCTCCGAGGAAGGCTTGAGCCGAACGATGTTGGAACCAAAGTTCGGGTAATCCTTGGGATCGGGCGGTTCTAACTGGCCTGAAGGACTGACCTTATCAGTGGTGTAGCCTGTCATGATTTGGTAGATCGCCGCCGTATGGTTGAACAGACCGTTCGGAGTGTAACTCATCGACCGAATCTGCGTGAACTTGTCGTTCAGCTTGGCCAATTTCGGCAGCATCTCCGTATAGTTAATTCCGGGAATCTTCGTTGGAATGGGAGCAAACACCGAGCGGATATTGTCCGGCACGTTTTCTTTGGGATCCCACAAATCGATGTGGCTGGGACCGCCTTGGAGGTAAATGAGCACGACGCTCTTGGCCTTTCCCCAGCCTGGACCACCTTTGGCGCCGCCTTCTGCCGCCTTCGCCTGCAGGTTAAGCATCGTGCCAAGTGACATCCCAAGTATTCCACTCCCGCCCAAGCGCAACAAATCGCGCCGGTTCATTTTCAACTCTGGATTGCAGAGGTCTGTGCAAGTGCCGCCTGGTAGATGGATCATAGGAATTGAGGGGGTACGGGTTTAACTAAGGGACGAATGTTAGCGGTTGAAAAGGAATGCGGGGTTATTGATCAGCGCCCAAGTGAGATCTTGTACCACAGTAAGTCGCTTGTTCGCAACCTGCTGCTTGCTGGCCTCAATGTCTTTTCGCAGTTGTACAAGCTGCGGGTCCAACACAACCGGCTGGTTGGCTCGATCCAAATCCGTCTTCAATGCGGTGAGAGCGGGATCCGGAGCCAACTCGACTTTGGCGTCGCTGAGCTCTTTCTTCAGGCGCCAATGCTCGGGCATAATGTTGCGCACATAAGTTTCCAAAGCCGCCTTCTCCTCAGGGGTGCGCTCCGCGAGAGGCTTTGCGCCTGCTGTAAGAACGGGAGTTGGGACCCCTTCCCTAAGTGGATTGTCAGCCGTCACAAAGTAAACTCGGAAGCGCCCGATGATGTCGCCGTCCTTGGTTCGTTGTACGAGTTTCAGCGTTACGGTCCGTTCGCCTCCCTCAGCGAGCGCAGTTTTGAACTGGAAAACCGCCGCCTGCCGCCGACCCGTGCCACCCGCAATCGCCCAACCGTTTTGCACGTCATCGTCCTTGCCGTCGATCGCAGCAGCGACTGGAAACTTATCCTGAGAAAATGACGCCCAAGCGCCGCCAAATTCCTCCATTTTCGTTTCCGCGCCCTTTTGCGAACCAGCATGGGAGAAGGACACTTCGTTCAAAACAAAGTTGCCGTCCTTGGAGCGACCGGGACCGAAATTCCCCTCCGTAGGATTGGGGAGCACCTCCAAGACCACGCCTGTCACCCCCTTGAGATCAGCCTTAAACGTCAGGGTATAATCGCCTTTAGTTGCTGCGCCCGAGGAAGTCACGACCCCCATTTTATCCACCTCCAACTTCACCTGACCTGCGGCCACAGCAGTCTGTGCCACCACAGGCAACCACGGCGCAACGTCCCCGGCACGGGTCGCCCACCAACCCGCAACGCGTTCCGAGAGCGTGTCGTCCCAAGCCTTAACCGCACGAGTCGCCCGCGCCTCCCGTTCCTTGCGAGCCGCCTCCCGCTCGTCCCGGTAAAACTTGGTGGTGGCCTCGTACGCTTTTAACGCCTTATCCGCCGCAGCAATCGCAGCCACACGATCTTTCTCTTTTTGAACAGTGATTGGAGCCTGTTCCTTTTCTTTCGCCTGCCATTCGGCGAGGACTTGGGCGTTGTCGGAGTCGATGGTCGACATGATTTTCGCTGTAGCCTCAATTTCTCGTGGGGAAGCTTCTCGAGAGAGCACACGCTGAAAGAGTTCGTTAGTCAGGCGGGTATCGTCCTTCTCGGAAGCGACGAGTTTGGCCAAAGCGTTTTTGGGATCCTGAATCGCGCCAGAAACCGTGGAACCACTGAGCAAAGCCATCACCGAACCCAAACGCAATTCGCTGCTGCGCTCACATTCACAGGTGCTTTCACGCGCGGGTTTGCCCAAAGTCGCCAAGAACCCAGCCGCTCCCTCACTGCTGGAATCCACCATCTGTGCGGCGCGCGCACCCGGAGCAACACCCGGCAAGCTTGGAGTGGAACCGGTAATGGCGAACACGGCGTCAAAGAGCGTCTCAGCCGAAAGTCGACGTGCTAAGGCGTGCGAGTAATTCACCGTGTCGTCCTCGTTCCAGCGATTCGTGGAGATGGAAAGCTGGTAGGCTCGCGATTTGCAAATCTGCCGGAACACTTCCCGCGTGTTGAAACCGTTCTTCAGGAACTCAGCGGTCAAGTACTCCAGCAACTCAGGGTTAGAAGGCGGGTTGCCGGCGCGAATGTCGTCCAACGGCTCAATGATCCCGCGCCCGAGCAGGTAACCCCACACTCGATTCACATAACTGGATGCGAAATAACGGTTATCCGGCGCGGTCATCCATTGCGCGAGCTGTTCGCGACGCGAGGCTTTCTCGCCCGCCTTAGCCGTAGACGGATACGGGAACTGCGGCGCAGTCACCTTGCCCGTGCGGTCGTGCTTCACTTCACCCGCCGGATTTTCCTTCACAACTTCGAACAAAGGTTTGGCGCCTTCCACCGCGGTGCCGCCCAGTTTACGCCCCTTACTCGCGGGATCCTCGGAAAAACTGACTTGGGCAAAATACGCCGTCGTTTGATAGTACTGATCTTGAGTCCAGCGCTCGAAGGGATGATCGTGGCACTTATTGCAATTGAAACGAGTCGCCAAAAAGAGATGCGTCGTGTTTTCCATCGTCTCCGCAGGCTGACGCAGAATCTTCCAGTAACTCGCCGCAGGATTATCCTTGTTGGAGCCGCTGGCGGTTAAAATAGAGCGCACAAACTGGTCGTAAGGGGTGTTTTTCTCCACCTCCTGTCGGATCCACGCACGGAAGCCCTCGGCGCCTTCTTTGCCTAAGAACTTGGCGTTGACCTGCAACAGATCACTCCATTTGTTGGTCCAGTGTTCGATGAAATCCACGCTACCGATGAGCGAGTCGATGACTTCCTCACGTTTCACTCGACTCTCACGAGGATCGGCTAAAAAGGCGCGCAGCGTTTCTGGCTTTGGCGGTAAACCAGTCAGATCCAGCGTCACGCGGCGCAGAAATTCGCCATCGGTGCACAGACCTGAGGGCTCGATTTGCATGCGCTGCCATTTGGAGGCGACTAATTTGTCAATGGGCGTCCAACTTTCAGGCTCCTTCCACTGAAAGCCGGAGCGATCCCCCATCACCGTCACGGTCGTCGCTGCGTAATTGCCCTCGTAGCGTGCCAGCATCGGCGCCTCTCCTCGGCGCAACGTCGTCACCAAACCGGTAGCGTCCACGGTGGCTACGTCCGTGTTGCCGCTTTCCACGAAGGCTTCGTTGGTCACATCGCGCTGCGAGCCGTCGGCGAATCGAGCCAAAACGCGGACCTGCTGGCGGCTCCCGATTTTTTGGACCACAGGATTCAAGGGAGAGAGCTCGATCTTTTCCACGCGGGCAGCGGCGCGATTGAGCGTTGAGCCTCCCGCGATCCACTGCCGTAGAATCTGGTAGTATTTCTCCTCCCGCTGAGTGCGCCGACCTCCTTCGTGCGGAACTTCGGCGACTGCCTTGAGCAGCATCAAACTGTCATCCGGCGAGGCGACCGTGACTCGGCGCGAAGCCATGTCATCGGTAAGCGAGCGAAGATCGTATTCCGGATCGTAACCGCGCAGCGAAAGCTTGAACCCCGACTTGCCGTCCTTAGAACCGTGACACGTCCCTTGGTTGCATCCCAGTTTGGTCATCACCGGGTTCACGTCTCGGATAAAGTCCGCCTCAAAAGCCGCCCCACTCGAGCTTACTGATACCGGCACCACCGCCGTCTGACCGCCAAACGACACGCGCAACTCGGTCTTGCCATCCGCTTTCGGGTGCAACTGACCGCGCGGTGTCCACTCCGCCACGGGCGCCGCCAAGGAAGCGACTACGGACCGAGTGATGTCGGCAGTCTCGCCACCCTCATACTTTGCGAAAACGAGCAATTGCACGTAGTCGTTGCGGCGAAGAATTTCGACACTCGCGGGTTGAACCTCAATTCCCATGAGCTTGCGTCCTTCGGGCAGCACCTCCGCAGGCGCGTCCGCGGGCTGTTGCAAACGCAGCCCCTTCGCCTTCGGCGCATTGGAGGCTTTGGGCGCGGCGGCGGCTTGATTAGCCAAGGGCGCGGCGGCGAACTCAGAAATAGGATGGCCGTTCTTCGCGTCGAAGAGGCGCACCATTCCGTCACTTCCCGCAGCTGCCACGGCACCGCCATCAGGCCGGAACGCCACGGCATAAACTGCTGATTTGTCGATTTTTGCAAGGAAGACGGACGCACCAGCTTTCTCGTCAAACTGTTTGAGCGTTTCCTTTTCCGCTACACTCTGACTGCCAACGGCCTTGGCGCGAATGGCCTGAATCGCGTCCGGCACACTCAGAGAACCTTCCGTAGAAAAGACACCCAGCTCACCCCGCCCATCCAAAGCGCTCCCCGCCACAAACCGGTCGCCTTTCTGTGAGAAACGGGTAGCAAAAACCCGTCCTGTCATCTCAGGAAACTTCTTAAGCAGGTTTGCGTTATCGCCAATCTTGCGGGCCGTGGTGCGGAAAATTTTGAATAATTGCGGCGCTCCATCCGCTCCGCCCACCACGATGGAATCCGAACCGGGATGGCGATCCACCGCATTCATCCCGCCACGCAATGCGCCGGGAGTAATAGAAGTGATGTTATCTACAAAACGTTCCCCTGCCAATTCGCTCAACTTGGCTGTCATATCCCGGCCCACAGAGACGATATGATCGCCCTTATCGGAAAAAGCCGTGTCCAGCACCCAGTCGTTGTGCGAGCCCATCGAGAAGACCTGCTTGCCCGTGTCAGCCTCGATCGCGCGCACCGTGTTATCTGCACACCCAAACGCGACGAGTTTGCTATCAGGCGACCAGCTCAACCCGTAAAGCGTGTCGTACCCGATGGGCATGGACGCCTTCAACTTGCCAGTGGCCACTTCCCAAATCTGAACCTCACCCATACGGGCAGGATCGCCACCCACCGCCCCCAACCATTTGCCGTCCGGCGAAAAACGCACGGCCTGAATGCGCTCAGAGATCCCGATGAGACGGTTTTTAAGCACCTTACCATCGGCCTGATGCAGAAGAATCTCATGGAAACCGGCGACGGCCAAAAGCGAGCCATCTGGCGAGAAATCCAGCGAACTGACGACCGGGAGACGCGCGTACTGGGGCGGATGCTCAGCGTCAAAGTGGGCCTTGGCGTCTGCAGGAGTGTCGTCAAGGGCGCCTTCTCCAATCCAGCGGCGAATTAGAGCGATCTCATGTTCGGGCAAGGGCGGTTTGTTCTTGGGCATCTCCGCGGTCCCATTGAGCGGGGTGATTTGCTCCAAAAGCGCCCCCTTCGCCACGTTCCCTGGGATGATCGCAACTCCGTCTTTTTCGCCCCCAGCCAGAAGCTTTTGAAAATCAGTCATCACATAGCCGCCTTTATTCTTGGCTGGCTGATGGCACCCCTGACAATTCGCCTGCAAAATGGGGCGGATATCTTGATAATAACTCACAGCTTCGGAAGGCGCTTTACTCGCGACAAAACCGAGTCCATTCGGGACAACACACGCAAAAAGAACCAAATAAGCGTACAAAAACGGACGTAGTAAAGTCTGGGGAAGCATAGTCTATTAATTACAAAATCACAAAAAGCGCACAATCTTAGGATGAAAGTCGGCTTGGTGCGGTAGAATGAGCCACACGCAGAGACTGTCCATTTTGAGCGCGCTGCACAGTGTGCAAATTCATTGAAAATCAAGTTGCACTTTCAAATCAGTAGAAGAGTCCCGCAGCCCGCCCATCAGTGCGGCTTCAGTCCGATTTTTGCGTGACTCTCGGGTACTTTTCGTGGCCATCCTCGCCGAGGTGGGGCATTGTATTCCCCCGACCTTCCCTCATGGATCAGTTTGATCAACTCCTAGAATTCTTAAAAGCTTATGGCGCGCCAATGGTGCTGCTTTGGTCGATTTTTGAGACTGACCTGATTTTTCTGGTCATAGGCGCTTTGTTGCATGGCGGTTACCTGAACCCATTCACCTGCTTTCCGGCGGCCATTCTGGGTGCGCTGCTCCACGACGTGGCGGTGTTTTGGCTCGCGAAAAACCGCGCTGCCTGGGTGCGGAGGCGCGCGGTGTACCAGAAGTTTTCACCAGCCATCGAAAAAGTTGCCAACAAGCTTGGGCCTATACAGTTGGCGCTTTGTCGGCCCTTGTACGGAACACGCTATCCCACCATTATTTTCTGGGGACTCCAGAACCTCTCTTACCCGCGTTTTTTCGCTGCGATTTGCACAGGCATGTTTCCGTGGGTAACCCTCTTGGGGGTGATCGGTTACTCGCTCTGGAACCATCTCAGAGAGTTTGATGACCGGCTCTATCAGTTTAAAAACTGGATCTTCGGTGGCATTATCGTCGCGATCATCATGTATTTTGTTGCGAGAAAGTTCCGTAGAAACGCCGTGCCTCCAGCGCCTTCGGAATCGGGCCACGACCTCCAAGCTCCCCTAGAGCCCATCCAGCAGGAACAGCAAAAGCAGCCTGCCCAGCCAGATTCTGTGGTTCACAAAGCCTCGTAAGCCGCCCCTCCGCGGCACCTCCCGCAATGCTCACGAAGTTGCTCGTAGGCCATTTTCGTTGTTTCGAGCGGTTTGAAGCCGACTTTCAGCCCGGGTGCAACGTCCTTGTAGGAGCCAACGGTTTGGGGAAAACCTCCATGCTGGAGGCCGCCTGTCTTTTGCTCCGCTTGCAATCCCCCCGCACCACGCGCCTCGCCGAAGTCGTGCGCCACGAACAACGAGGCCTTCTCGTAGACGGCTTTTTTAACGGCGCACACCTCCAGTTTTATTACAGCACAGAGCGCAAAAAGCTGGCTCTCGACTCTGTTGAACAGCGTACCGCCACCGAATACTTGCGCTGCGGCCGCGTAATGTGGTTTTCCAACGCCGACGTAGACATCGTGCGCGAGGGCGGCGAGGTCAGGCGCCGCTTCATGGACTTCGTTGCCTCGCAAATGGAGCCGGCGTACCGCAAGGCCCTGCGCGACTACGATAGGGCGCTACGCTCGCGCAACTTGCTGCTCAAGGCACCTATTCCCGCTTGGAAACAAATTAACGCCTTCGATGAACCGCTGCTTTCCGCCGGGCAAATCCTCATGCAAACGCGTCAGGAGCTCGTGACAGCCTTGCGGCCGCTTGCCCAGCTTTCGCACAACAACATCAGCGGTGCCCGCGAGCGCCTCGACTTCGCCTACCAACCCAACGCCACCGCCTCCTTCCCCGCCGCGCTGCACGCCGCCCAAGCCGAAGACGCGCGCCTGCGCCAAACCACCGTCGGCCCCCATCGTGACGAGCTGTCGCTCACCCTCGCCACGCGCCCCGCCACACTCGGCTCCGAAGGCCAGCAACGCACGCTCGTTCTCGCGCTGAGACTTGCAGCGGCACGCCTTCTGGAAGCTCATTTCGGAGCCCCACCCCTACTTCTTCTGGACGATATTTTTGGCGAACTCGACCTCGCCCGCCGCACCGCGCTTCTGGAGCAATTGCCCAAAAACTCCCAACAACTCATCGCCACCACCCAACGCGAATGGTTGCCGCCCTCACTAAAAGCGAATGTGCTGGAACTTCAACGCGCCGATTAAACTTCTTAACGAGACAGCTTTTCGAGCCATTGCTCGAGCATTTCACGCCGCTCTTCTCTCACGCCTTCGGGCAAATGCCCCAAAAGCCACCCCACATCGCCCCTCGCCCCCTCCCGATCCCCTAAGCGCTCCCGCGCCATCGCCCGACTGAGCCGCTCCGATGCCGCCTCGGGATCCAACGCAAGCAACAGGTCCAAATACGGCAGCGACTCCCGCGAGGCGTTGCGTGCCTCCAGTGTCGGCCCCAATAAATTGCGGATCATACGCAAAATCACCTCCCGAGCCGAGGCGGGCTGAGTCGCCTTTTTGGACACACGACCGTCCTCGCTCACGAGATCTACAGCCTCCGCCATCGTCAACTCTTTGCCGCCGTCGTACGCATCGATGATCGAAAACTGCGCCGCTCCCAACTCACGATAGCCCACCATGAAGCGCCCTGGCAGAGGAATCCCCGCCACCTCCCACACGCCAAGACGACGGGCAAGTTCCACGAAAACGACGGACAACGTAATCGGCAACCCTTCGCGGTCGTCCAGCACCTCGTTGAGGTAACTGTTCGATCGACTCGCGTAGTCGCTACGACTTCCGTGAAATCCGTTTTCCTCAAAAAGATAACGCCGAATCCGACGAACGGCCACCTCCGTGCCCTGCCCAATTTCAGCTTCCCCGGCGAGATCCTGCACCATTTCGTTGAACTCGCGTTCGTAACCGCCGACGTCCAACTCGGGATTGTCGTGCTTGGAAAGCAGTAAAGCGCACCGCAGCAAATTCACAGACTCCTCGGACTTCGAAAGCTCCGCACTCAACTCCTCGCGAACCGCGCGCCGATGCAACTCCCCAGCGAGTTCCTTCAAAGACGCTGCGTCCCGCTCCAGCGCCCGTTGCCGCTCCAAAATCAGACGTCGCCCCAGCTCCGCCTTTTTCGCCAAACGCACCAGCGCCTCCTCTTTGGAATCCGGCGAAGCCAGGAACCCTTCCAATTCCCGGCCCAACTCCGCCTGCAATTCCGGAGCAACAGGTTTCACAGCGAGATCCCAACCCGATTGCAAATGCTTAAAAACTGCGACCGTTGTCCGAAACTTACACAACCCGACTCGACCGCCCCGAAAGCCTTCGTCCTCCATATTAAACACCTCTTTTTCATTCACAAAACATTGAATGCGCGGCCCATCCACACGCACGCGCAGCTGATTCCAGTCGCCGGGCAAGTACGCGTCGGATTCGCGATCCCCGAGAATTTTCCACGTGAAGACGATCGGACCGTCAAACCGGGTCAACCGGAGCTTACCGCCCGTCGGGTAAAAGCCGTAATGCCGGTCGCCACCGTCGGCACAGAACGCGAGGCCCGCTGCGCCAGCTTCGTCGTCCAGTTTGACGCTCACCGCCGCCTCGAAACGCTCCTGGGCAGGAGCCTGGTTCCACAAACAAAGCGAGCGCCCTCCAAACCCGCTCCCAGATTGCGCCACCTCCACGACACCGGCACGCTGCGACCATTGCGCGCCAAAAAGCGTGGTCCAGAGTCGCGGATTTAGCACTCCGATGGTCAACCAACGCTGCATGGGCACCGGATTGGGTTTCTCCCAAAGCCGTTTGAGGGCATTGACTGGCATGGCAAACCCGAGGTTTTCCGCAAGCGCAAACTTGAGAGTGAGCACGCCCAACACCCGCCCCTGCCGATCAAGCAACGGGCCGCCGCTATTGCCCGGCTCAATGGGAATGGCGACCTGAATCATCGAGCGCCCCTCAATTTCGCGCTTCGGCTCGGAAATGACGCCCTCCACCACGCTATAGCTCATTCCCTTCGGATTGCCCATGGCGACAATCGCCTCGCCTTGTTTGGCTCTGTCCGAATCCGCAAAGTTCAGCGGCAAAAGATCCTTCGTCGCCACCCGCAGGATCGCCAAATCCATTTGCGCATCGCTTGCGACAATCTCAGTCACATCGTGTTTGCGACCATCACTGGTCTCCACTCGGAGGCGCTGTCCCTGGCCGATGACGTGCCGGTTTGTCGCAATTAACCCCTCGCCGCTAATCACGAAACCGCTCCCGCTCCCGTTCGGGCCCTCGCGCCCCACCTGCGTGACAGTCACCAGCGAGGGGCGCACAGCGACCGCGATCTCCGCCACACTCAAAGTCGCATCCGCGCAAAGGTCGGAGGCCGTGAACATTCCCCCCAACAGGAGGATAACCACCGGCCGCACGAATCTGGAACGTCTCGGATGCATGGGCACAACTTGCACCATCATCCGAGCAAAGTCCAAGCCCGAGGAGGAACTAAGGCTGAGGCGTCAAACACACTGGGCCACAACTTCCGTGGGAACACTTAATTCCAAGACGTGTCATGATTCGCCTGATTTTAGGGTTGGTATCACCGTCCCCAAGGTCAGTGTAATCGATGCTTTCGTATCCCCTATCTCGGAGGCGCTCCCAAGGTTTGGAATTCAATTCATGCCGTTCTTGAAGCACGGTCTTGGACATCGTCTTCTCATTCTCCACTTCGATGGAGACTGCAAGCGTATCCTCATCACTCCAAAGTACACTCCACCTTTCCGAACCTACTTGCCCACTAAACTCCCGCACAGGCCGTCCGAGAAAACTTCCCTCACCACGAAACGTCAAGGACCTCTCCAAAAACTCGAGTGACACCAAGGAGCAACACTTGGACCAGTCCACTGCCTGCCCCAAGATACGCAATTGCATGGCGTCAAAACGGACTTCCGAGCGTTCAGGATGGAGAATACGCCCCAGAATCACACCACCCGCTCCGTCCAACATCCAAGTTTCTCCGTCCTTTGAACCCACTTGATACACTTCAACCTCCCGCTTACCACGCCACATCCTCCAAACGTATTTCCCGCCCCGCTGAGTACCGTCCTTTGCGCGAGAGGAAGTCTCAAACTGACAGGCCAACTCGGTATGCGACTCGGAGAGTTTGGGCGCCTCCTTCGCTTTAACTGAGTAAACACCAAATACACAGAAGGCTACAGTGAGTCGGGCAATGAATTTCATGATGTTGTAAAAAAGAATGCCCCCGGCGCACTACACGCCGGGGACAAAGCTTGGTTAAGGCCGGATATCTGCCGGAATTAAGGATTGAGACGTAATGCGTCCGCCATGATCCAGTAGATCATAGATTGCTCTAGCGATCCACGGAAGAGATGCGCGTTCGGACCTTTGGCGAAAATCGCCACATCCTCACCTGCGTGCGTCTCAGAGGAAGTGGGAATCGCAGCTTCCTGTAGGTAATTGATATTGGAAGTGATCTCTAAAGTCAAGGAAGGGCGGCCTTTGTCAGTCCCACTTGCTGTGATACCAGTGGTGGTCCCCGTGGTGTAACCATTCACGCCGCCGGCGTCACCGGGAAGCAATGGTTGATTCACGATCACGTATTTCGGCCCCTGTGGAATATTTGAGGTGGTGGTCGTTGAAGCGCTGCCAGAAACCACTTGGGTCCCACCAGACGTCGTCAACGTACCCGAAGTGACGCTGTAAAGGGCCTGTTGCGTGGCACCCGTATAACCAGGACCGTTTTGATAACCCAAGGTCGAGTATGGAAGCCCCAACCGATCGGTGACCTGAGAGGTCTTGAAGGTATTCAGCGATGCACCGCCCGAAACGATGTTAAAACCAGGTTCCGTCACCAATCCCAGAATCGGGTTACCGCGTACAGGGTAGCCCGCAATCGTAAACACGTGACTGTGGTCGGCGGTAACAACGATCAATGTGTCAGAACCTACCTTAGCTGCGGCAGCGCGAACAGCATCTGAAAGGGCTAGTGTATCGTTCAAAGCGCGATACGCATTGCCCTGGTGATGAGCGTGGTCAATACGACCGCCTTCCACCATGAGGAAATAGCCGTTCCGATTTTTCGAGAGCAGATCGATTGCGGTGGTTGTCATATCTGCCAGAGAGGGCTCTCCCGAAGCGTCGTTTGCTCTGTCAGTCTCGTACTGCACATGGCTCGGCTCGAACAATCCAAGCACACGGTCATAGTTGGTTGGGTTGTTCTTCACGGCATCGAACATTGCCTTATTCCACACATACGCGGAACGAGGATTGTCCGCAGGAATTGTGCTGTTGTAGGTACCAGTAGAGAGGTTCCAAGCGCGATTAGGAAGCTTTGTCCACTCGCTAACCAAGTCGCGGCCAGCCGCAGCGCGCCTTCCTTTTAAATAAGTGTACTCGGGATCCGCCTGAGTGTTCTTCATGAAATAAGCACGGCCGCCCCCAAGGACGACGTCCAAACTCTTGCCACCGTTGCAGTCAAGCAACTGGGCAGCAATATCCTTCGTAGTACGGTTAGTCCCATACGAGCCCGTGATATTGGTATCGGCCTCCCAATCACGATCGGAAGAGTGCGCATAACAGGCGGCTGGAGTTGCGTGGGTAACGCGCGCGGTAGATACGACGCCTGCCGACATGCCGCGAGCCTTGGCCTGCTCAACGATGGTCGTCAGCTTCTGGGCATCAGTTGCATCGTTGCCGCGAATCACGTCAGCCGTGACACTCAGCGCGCCGTCATTATTTTTGACGCCCGTGACCATGGCCGTCATCGTCGGAGCGGAGTCGGATACCTGCTGGTTCACGCTGTAGGTGCGGGAGAGAGCCGCGTACGGGAACTGCTCGAAGCTCAGCAAGTTCTGCTCACCTGCACTGTAGCTCCCCGAGCCCAGAGTCCCGTACATCCCGTTCTTTTGTCCTTCAAAAATGCGAGCCGCGGTAATGGTCGAGACGCCCATGCCGTCCCCAACAAACAAAATCACGTTCTTCGCACGCGTGGGAGGCAACTGGTAAGACTGAGTCTTGATCGCGTTGAGTTTTGCTTTGTTCGTGAGGATTTGAGCGGACTTGGATTCGTCCGTGACTGGTCCGGCGAACATTGCGGGAACGAAGAGCGTCTGGCTTAGTGCCAGCACTCCGGCGGTGAGCATTCCAGGGACGCCAGAGCGCTCGCGGAACGAGTGGAGGATGGTGGTGTTTTTCATTTTGATGTGTAGTGGATGAACATGGAGAGTTTCAGGAAATCTGGGTTAGAACTGGACTGTCAGGCCGAGGTTCACGCCGGGTTGGTTGCTGCCGTCGCGAATTTGCCAACTGCCGTTGAGACGAGCGCTGGTGCGGGGGGAAAGGGCAACACTTGCACCTAAGCCGAGCTCGAAACCGTCGGCGCCGAAGGCATCGCCGCTGGTCGTGTAGCTGCCTGCCGCAGAACTCGCTCCAGAGAAACGCGTGTTCACTGAACGCGCCGCGCGGTCGAAGTCGTGGATCCAGTAAGCCGACGCCAGTAAGGCCGCGGGCTTCGTGCCAGCCTTAAAGCTTCGAGAAATCTCGCTGCCCAAGCGCGACTGCCACGCGCTCTTGCTCACGCGATCCGTAGTAAGAGCCGCGCCGTCTCCCGTGGACTCCGACACGCCGTTTTGGCTGTACCCATTGCAAAGCAATGCTACTGAGGGCTTCACCAAATACGATCCCGCTACATTTGGAATATTCAAACCTCCGCGAAGATGAACGGCATACTCACTGGACCGGAATTTTGCACTGGTCGAAGTGGCGTAATTTCCCACAGAGACTGAACGCGCAGACTTTTGGTCGACGCTTCCCGCGAGCCAGGACACGTCGAAGAACGGCATCCCCGCTTCGATGTGCGCATACATACCTCCGTGGAAACTGTCGCCCTTGACGCTGGAACTGGAGAATGACGCATCGGAATAGCCCGTCGCGCCGAAAACCCCGAGGGATAGTCCCTTGTGAGTATGCTGCACGCCAAGAATTTCACCTGCATTCGTACCGTTCCATGAACCGTACCCTGAGGTAGAATCACGATGAATACCCCAAACGTAGGATTCGCTCCAGGCCGCCCATCCGTCGTGGTCGCCCTCGGGGAAGGCGGTCAGATGACCCTGCAAGGCCTCGCTGATGGCCGCTGTCCTGCGCAGTGAAAGGCGCTGCGCCTCAGCGTAAACTTGACCGTTCAATGAGGTAAGGCTAGCTTCCAGTGCGGCGGCGTTGGCGGACACATCGAGCGCCGACAGTACCGCGGTCAGTCCAGCGCTCGGAGAAAGCGCCGATGCTGTGGACAGGTAATTCCCGATACCCTGCACCTTCGCATTTGTGACGGCATTTCCATAAGCCGTCTTGGAAATGGTCAGCGCGAGTGCCGTGCTGTTGCCGGTCAATGTTCCGTTCAAAAGGAAGGAAGTGGTTTCGAGAGAAACGCTAGGGGTACCCACGATGCTGGCGGCGGAGAACACGTTACTAAAGGTCGTGCCGACCGTAACAAAGCTGCCGTAAGGACGGATCAACACCGTTGAACCGCTGGCGAACGTCAGGGTGCCAGCCACGACGACTTGGTCGCTGATGACCGTCGTGCTCGGAGAATTAACGCCGTACTCGATCACGACTGAACCAGTGCTGCCGATCGTCAAATCCCCGCCCGTTGTGGTGGTGCCGGTCGTTTTCGAGGCGACGGTGAAGGTGCCAGGCGAATTACCGGGAGAGAAGACGCCGCTGGTCACAACCGATCCCACCAGAGTTCCGCCACCGCTCAACGTCTGGGACGCCGTGAGCGTCAGACTGCCACCGGAGAGACTTGTGACGTCGAGCGTGGGCTTTTCACCGGAGGTCTTCCCGATCTGGAGTCCCGTCGTCGCGATACTGGCGCTACTGCCCATAGTGACCGTTCCGTTTCCGGATAGCGACAACGTACCGATGCCGGAAACTGTGCCTGGGAAGGAGATAGAACCGCTACCAGAACTCACAGTCAACGGGATCGTGGAATCGTTCATCGTCACCGTGCCCGAGGGCAAATCCCCAGAGATCGTCGCCTCCACGCCCTTGGCAATCATGATCATCCCTGTGAAGTCAGAGTTTCCGCCGGCGAAGTTGACCTTCCCAGCACTGAGCGCGACGCTGCCGCCACCAGTCAACTTCGGAACGCTCATCGTCGCGGAGACGTCCGCGGGATTGATCGTCATCTTGCCGCCGGCCTCCAGTGCAATGGTGCCCCCTGTTCCGAAGCTACCAGTCAACTCCGCTGCGGCACCTGACGCAAGAGACACGGTTCCAGTGAAGCCGGTGCTCTGAACCAACTGGACGCTACCAGAGGAAATTGCCAGCTTACCCGTACCTTCCATGGAAGGAAGGGCCATCTTCGTGCCAGGCGCCGACGGCGCGACATTGATATTACCATTCGCTTGAAGTGCACCCTTAAAATCTGGAGCAGCTTCCTTCATCAACGCAGTAACACCTAAGGGAATGGCGACCGTGGTGCCTGATTCTCCGCTCAGGAAAGAACCCTTCAATTCGGGCGTGCCACCGTCAGTAGGAGCGAGCGTGAAGGTAGAACCTGCGCCCAATCTCACCTTGGTATCAAGAGAAGGCAGCGATAAGTTGGAGCCCGCCCCAATCGAGTTAGTCACGGACGCACCGGTTCCGCCCGTGATAGTAACAGTGCCGACTTTGATCAACCCCTGACCGAGATTGAGCACTGTGACCTTGTCCAAAATATTGGAAGCGAGAGTCAAGGTGCCGGTGCCCCGATAAATGATGTTGGTACTGGCTTTGTCTGTCGCGCTTAGCGACGAGGTATCAAGCCTTGTACTGAGATCAATGGAACCCGTGTTAATGACTAGGGAAGCGCCGCCTGACAGAAGCGAAACGGTCCCAGAAGCCAGCGAGGCGCCTGTATCAATGGTCAAAGAACCTTTGGCGATTGTGGTATTTCCGGAGAAGAGATTCGAGCCGCCGAGGGTGAGGTTACCAGAGCCAACTTTTGAAAAGCTCGCCGAACCAGAGATCACTCCAGAATAGTACGAGCTAGCATTGTTAGTGCCCACCGATAAGGCAAACCCGCTCGGCAAGGGAAGCCCGCCGGAACCTGCCAACCCGCCCAACGTCGCCGAAGAACCCGTGAAGAGAACGTTTCCTCCGTTGATGACCGTAACCAGGGTCGCGCTGCGAACAGCGTCTTTGTTGCCGATCACAAGCGTACCCGCTGCGGCTACCAAGTTGCCTGAAAAACCCGCGACACCCGAGCCGGAGATAATGACCGAACCGGCCGTAAGGGCTCGGGTCACCGTCAAAGATCCATTGGAATCTAAAGTACTTTGAGACATCCGTCCAATTTCCAGCGAACCTCCGCCTGTCACCACGCTGGTGAGTGTCGTCTTTTGAGAGCCAGTATCGAAGACTGCGTTGCCAAGGACCTGCAAGGGGCGAGAAAAAGCGAGATCACTCGTGCCCACGTAGACGAGCGCGCCATCGGAGAACTGCACGGAACCCGAGGCGTTCCCTAAGTTTGAATTCGAGGAGAAAGCCAACGTGACTCCACCTTCGAGGCTGGTTCCGCCTGGGTAGGTGTTCACACCTGACAACTCCACCTGCGTTCCGTTGTTTCCAGTCACCGTTAACTTTCCAACCGTCGCACCCACACCTCCAGCAATCACACCCGACCAGTTGATGCTGGCATCCGTGGCATCAAGCGTGGCACCAAGCGCCCCGATCGTGATGTTTCGTGACGTGACTGGGGTCGTGGACAGTGTGGCATCCGCCGCATAATTGGGCACAATTTGCAAACGAGCGTTATTGAGCTCAATCGCCAGCAGCGAACCTGAAGCGAGCGTACCAACACCAAGAACCGACGTATCAGCTGTGTGCAACAGACGCAGTGTTGTTCCCTCGACTAATGTGATCCCGCTGTATGCGTTACTCGCACCTGAAAGAAACAGAGCCCCGTCATTGTTCCCCTTCACATACAATCCACCGGTGCCAAAGCCTGAATCCGAAACAACGCCGCTGAGTTCAGCCGTGTTAGAACCCACATCCACAGTCAATTCCGTGTCGAGAAGGAGCGCATTGGGAATCTGTGCAGACGTAGTAAATCCAAGGGTTGCATTCGTGAAGGTGACGGCGCTCGTCCCAAACACACGACCCGAGCCATAAAGCCCGTCGTTATTGTCATCGGCGCTGTTCACGGCAACATCCACACGAGTCCCCTCAACGGTGGTCCCACCCGTGTAGCTGTTGACTCCCCCAAGACGTATCGTGCCAAAGGGGTGTCCCGTGATTCTCAGAGTTCCGTAACCGGAAATATCGCCATTGATCGTGAGCACGCTCTCGCCCCCATCCAGGCGCGCTTCGTCCTCCACCACAATCGAGGAAGATACCGCTTGGTTCACTCCCGCTTGAATCCCCGCGCCCGAGCGAAGATTGATGGTGCCGGCACCGATGCTGAGCCCACCATTCAGGCGAATGAGCGAACTCTGAACCGACAAATCACCGGTCAGCGATCCGGAGCCAGACAGAGTCAGGACCGAGTTCGTGCTGCCGAGCACCGTGAGAGGCACTGCCGCAGAAACCGTCCCAGAGAACTCAACGGCGTTGTCTCCAAGATCAACCGTTGTAAGCGCGTCAGATACCGAGCCCGCGTTGAACCGAATTGCGTTGGGTAGCAGTACGCTTTCATCGAAACCAAGAGTTGCCCCAGCCTTCACGGAAATCGCGCCTTTCCCCGCAGCAGAGGAGATTAAAACTCCACCCACCGTGACCGAGGGCGAACCAAGAACCAACTTGCCCTCCTCCAAAGACAGGCCACCCGAAAAAGTATTGGCGCCGGTCAAAGTCAACTGCTCCGCCCCTGTTTTGCGAATGGAGCCAGATCCCGAGATATCCGCCCAAATGGTTTGGTCTACGGTCTGATTGGCCGTGTTTAGATTCAGTGTACCCGCTCCCACCACGAGGCTCGAGAGCTTGCTGTAATCGTTGTCCCCAGAGAAAATGACATTGGCAGAGCCTGACGCAACCGTGAGAGTTTTGTTTTGAGTCAGCGCATTTACTGAGGAATCCTTCCAGTCAATGGTGATGCTCCCGCCGGTATTGATCGAGATCGAAGTGAAGTTTTGTAGCGCGCCGGCAACGGTCATGCCGGTGCCCGTGTTGATGTTCAAGTTGCTCACAACACCATCCACCGCCGACGCTAAAATGCTCCCCTGAATCGTAGAATCATCCGTGAGGAATAGGTTGTAAGTATCCCCAGCAACGGCGAGTCCATTTTTTAGAGTAGCGTTCGCCCAGTTCTGCGTATTCGCAGAGTATATCGAACTCGTATAATCCGTGAGCGAGCGCCCAAACTGGTCCACATAAAGCTCGGACTTTGCCAGAGCGTTCCCATTGGCTACTGCCGCGAAAAAGGAGACCGGCGCGTTGATCAAATTCGGGCTTGTCACCGCAGCATTGTCGTTCCACACAACCCGCTGGCGCAAAAAGTCCGACCAGTAAAACTCAATGAAATTCACATCCGCCCCAGTGGCCGAATTGGGGTCCAGTTTGAGATAGCCCGGCAACTTCGTGCCGCTCACATTGGTAGCGGTCTTAACGATTCCGTCAGCCATGCCCCACGTCAGGCTGCGGTAAAGGTCGTTGGTCATGCTTGCCGTGCCAGGCGTTGTGGGCATCGCGACACCTCCAGCAGTCGGGAGAATCGGCTGCAGCCCCGAATAGTTTGTCGTCCCTTGAGTTTCACCCGGCTGGATGAGTTGGTTGCCGTTGGTGCCGTAAAGGTAAGCGTTGTTTGAATTCGCAAAGTCGGTCCACATCTGGTCGTTCACCGAGGTCTGAGAAGACGGGTTTGAGACAATCGTTCCCAAGACGATGTGATTTTTTCCAGCGATAATCGCCGTTCCTCCGGATGCCAGATACCCCGCGGTGGTGTGATGACCATCCGTGATGTACCCCTTGCCATCAGGCCCAATGATTATGGGGAGGTTTTTCTTGGTCCAATAGCCGACTAGGTTGGAACTCGTGCTCGGGCTCCCGTAGTTATAAATCGTGTTCCCATCGGCGTCCGTTGAAGTTGTGGCGGAGGTAAAGCCGAGGGACTGGAAGAAGAGGTTCTTGTACGCGACCTCCCGATAGCCAAGGGAACGCTGGGTTGCGTTAAGCAAACTACCTTCAGCATCCATGTAGACTGGGGTCCCAATTGCGAGACCTGCAGTGAACGGTTGGTAGTAAAGACCATTCGCATAAATCAAGGTTTTGCCGGTCATCCCCAGAGAGATGGAGCCAACATTGTTCGTGTTATATATCTTGGGAATGGTCGTGTTCAGCTTGAGGACCGAACTGCTGTCGGTCCCAGTCCAGTAGATGGAGGAACTGGGCACCGCTGTGATCTTATTGGTCAAGTCAACCGTGCCACTCATCAGGACATTGAGCCGCGCGCCGCTTGAGAGAGAAAGGCTTCCCGAGCCTGCGCTCCAGGTCGTGGTACCCGAACCTACCGAGAGACTCCCTGCTGTGACATACACACCTCCGCTGAAGCCGGTGCTGCTCCCTTTCAGTTCTAGGGATCCCGCACCCGACTTCGTCAACAAACCCACACCGGTCAACGAGCCGTTCCAGACGACACCTTTCCCCGAGGCTACTTCCATTGTTCCACCGCCCACGTAGTACCCAGCGGCATTGCTGAACGAGCCAGACTGCGTTAACGCCAGCGTCGCGCCTGCGTTCAAATTGATCTGGCCAGTCCCCAAATTCGAGGCGGCGGAAACCTGAAGCTTCGTGGCGTTCACCTCGGTGCCACCAGAATACGTGTTTGTGCCAGACAAAGTCAGCGCGCTTGCCGAACTTGTTCCAAACACCGTTAAAGCGCCTGTGCCGCTAACAGAGCCGCTTAAGACGACCTTGTTACCCAGAAGATTCAAAGCTCCACCATCGATTCCCACATCGATAGGACGGGTGATCGTGAGCGAACCGGGAACCAAGACAGTAGTGGCTGAGATATCGTAGGTCGAACTACCAGAACTCAGAGTGCTTCCACCATCCACTACAATACTAGCGGCCTGTGAAGGCGTGCTGCTGAGGGAAAGATTTCCGAGCGTGGTGTCCGAGGCTCCCAACGGAAGCGTCACCCGATAAGCGAGAAACATGGTGTCGTTCTCAACGCTCAACCCAAGTGACCCCGCGGTCGTGACGGTTGTCCCGTCGGTGGACTTCATCTTGAGCTTTGTCGTCAGGAAATCGTTGTCGTTTGCGACAAAAAGAAAGTAGTCGTTCGGCTTGGACGCATCCAAGGCAGACACAAGAGCCATTCCTTCCCACTTTTCACTGATGGTAGCGGATGTACGTGCCGCCGTGGAACCATCATTCGTGTTAAGTCCAAATTTTGCCAACTGCGTCGCGTCAATGATACTCACGAACTGAACTGGGGAGACAGCCGTGATGCCGTCTTTTAGTTTGGTCGTGAAATCCCCCGAAATCGAAGTCGACACCGTTCCGTTCTTCACGGTGAAGCTGCTCGAAGTATCCTGACTCAAAATGTTAGTCCCACCCTTGGTCAGGTCCGCGATCATCACCGACTTAAAAACTGCGGGAGTTGACGTGGCGATTCCGTTGCCGTTGCTATCTCGTGAGAGTAGCATAATGCGGTCGCCGTCTAACGCTACCATCTCGCTCTGCGCTCCCGTCTTGTTCGGAGTGAGACCGGTCTGAGTCGCACTGGTGTCGTTGAAGCGTGGAAGCTCAACCACATACTCCGCTAGCAAAGTAGGATTCGAGCGACTCGAAGACACATCGTATTTGTAAAGCCGCGCGTACTGGCGATTCTGAGAGCCAGAAGTGGAGTCCTGCATGGTCGCGCTCTGCAACATGGTGAAGAGCGTCCTTCCGTCGGGGCTAATCGCGACTGCCTCCATTCCCTGATTCCCGCGCCGCCCCGTGGTTGGGTCGGCTGCTGAGGACCCTGAAACTGTGTAAGTCAAAGAACCACTCGCCGCTGACGGCATCGCCGACGCTGGTGGGTTGATCACGCTGGTGATGTTTCCGTTCTGAATGTAGTAGATGTTCGGGCCGTACTCGTCGGTAACGTATCCCGAGCCGTCGCTGAACAGAGCCAGACCCTCAGCGTCAAAAGAAATTTTACCGCCAGCGGTCTTTGGGACAGTGCCCGTTGTTAATGTTCCGATTTGTAGTGCAGCAGATGTCGTTGGCAGAGCGCCCGTGGTGTTGGCGGGACCGTCGTTGATAGTTAGAAGCGAGCCGCCCATGTACTTGAGCGACATCTGATTCACCGTAGACGAAAGCGCCGTTGAGCCAGTGTACGGCGTGAAAGAAAAGTCGACCTGCTGCACCCTAGCCCGGTAGTCGGAATAAACCGCGCCGCTATTGTAACCGCGATCAGGTAGAGTGAGGAAAGATCCCGTGTAGGAGCCGTTGCTGGCCTTCCAGTTTGTGATCTGCAAACCGGATACCGATCCAAACGTCTCCCCGAAGGCGTCCAACTGACTGGCCGAAATTCGTCCTACGCCCTGAAGTCCTAGATTGATGTAGCCGGAAAAGTCCCCCGCCATGGTGACACTGCCCGTGCCAGTCGTGAACACAGGGGCGGCTTGGCTTACGACAAGAAGGGGCCCAGCGAGAAGGAGAGCGAGAGTGCGTTTCATATCAGCGGTTCGGTTGGTAATTGGCCGCCCCACGCAAGGCGAATGGTTTACTGTAACAAGTTTAAGGCAGGCGTGTTGCAGGAGTGTGTCAAGCTTCTCAAGCCGCTTTTATCCAGTTACTTAACGCACCTAAAAACGCCCCGACTCACACCGCTTATGGAATCTTTTGAAGACTCAAAAACTCGAAGATGACCCCAAAAGGCAACTGCCGAGACCAGACGCCAAGAGACTTAGAATTCGCAAACAACCGATTAAAAATTATCTGCCTTTTTGCTATCGACTAAATACAACCCCTATAGTTATTTAAGGTGGTTTCCAATGTAAGCCATGGCATCCCTAGTATGACTGCGAGGCTGACCTCGGAGAGAGATGATCTGAATTGATGTAAAAGCCACAGCAAAAGATATTAATATATTAAAAACGGCCAATACAAATAAATTGAACTACCGCCGGCTCCGAACTGGCTCTTTGTCTACGTCGCCTAAAGACTTCCCGAAAGGGACTGTCCAAGAAAGGGTTGTAAAGAAACGCGGTGACCGCTCCCTCTGAAAGTTACGACTCACCCACATCACGCAAAAACTTCCCATCTGACCTTCTTGTGGCAAACCATTGGTCTTCAGGATTTTTTGTATCGGCACCCCAATGAAAACTCAGAAGCAAACTCAAGGCACATGATTTTCGAGCGAGCAGTTGAGATCGCTCCAGAACCAACCGCTAGTCGCCACCCTGATATTGAACCGAGCTGTCGATCGTGCCGGGAGCGTCGATAATCCCCGGTAATGGGACGCATCTGCGGGGAGGATTTTTCCAAACAAGTTACCTCATCCAATGAAACTTCTGAGCGCGAGAGGAACCCCGTGCGACTCGCTAACTAATTCTCGAGCAATTACATACTAAAGAACTTCAAAAGATCCGCGGCACCTCACGCCCCGTTGGCACGAAAATCCAAGCCGGCCTCCCTCGTCCAGCAACGATCAACCAACCTCACTCTCCAAATTGGAGATCACCGCTCCAAACCCTACTTTGAAAGCTGGAGCATTGCAGAACCAAAAAGCCCGGCGCGGGTTTCAATGGGTGTCCGCAGGAGTCCTCCGCCGACAAGTCCGTCAAGCTGGGCCTGCGCGTCTTGAAGAAGGACTCCGTACGCATTCGCACGAATCCTAACAGACGAGCGCGCCGCAGACGGGAACACAAGCGCGCCTGAAAAACTCCCGTCCAAATAATTCACGAATCCGCTCCACTGGACGTTGGTGACGTTGTTGAGCGGTGTCAGGCGGAGACCGGAATCAAGTCGGAACTGAGTCGGAAGCCCTCTCGAATTGGACGTTCCGTTGGAGAGTCCTGCGCCATCTGTTTCGAGGGTAAGAAGCCGATTCGTGAGGCCCAGAGCCGTTGCGAGGTCGGAATAGGAAGAATTCGGAACAAACCGGCTGACCCATGCGCTGATCTGCAATGGCGCGGCGAAACTACTAGGGGCGTAGCCGTCCAATGTGTCTGCCTGCCGGTGCCACGTGAGCCCTGATGACAGTCGCGCCGTTGAATTCAGCGTTTGCGTGATGTTCTTAACGTCAATCACCCCACCAATATAGGAGGCGCGCGACCGATAAGGTTGCATCCACACAACGGCTTGACCACTCGCACTCGCGCGCAGAGACGCAGACACGGGTTTGGCGTCCCCAAGCATCCCAGTGAGGATGACCCCACCTTGACGCGTGGCGAATCCCTTCACCCAGCCAAACCCAGCCGGATAAGTCACTCCATCCTGATCTCCGCTGTCAAACAACCCCGTGATTTTGCAATCTTCCGTTGGCAGTTCGCTTGCATTCGCAAGACGCACCCCGCGAATGACTCCTGTCTCGGTCCCGGCTGTGTAGGTGCCAGAAATCAAGGGCAACTCCCCTCCCAAATTTACCGTCGTCGAAACGGCCGCACAGTTTCCCTGCGCCGGGAAGTTAATGTTAATCGACGCGGTGGTGGTTCCGGGAACGGCGCTGAAAGAGCCGGTTACACTGCGCTGAAAGGCGCCGGCGAAATCGAGGGACGCCGTCCAACGTCCAAGCCGAGTCAGAGAAACGCGCAAGACACCCGAGGGGCTTAACAATTTTCCTGTTTCCAACACGGACTCGAAGCTTCCAGAAAGAGCCTCCGGCAGGGCTTCCACGGCGATCCGTATAGTGTTGGTTTTAACAGTGGTGGAACCGCTTTTCTCAATCACATCAAAACTATACGTGCCGATGGAGGCCGCCACCTTACCGGAAAGAACCCCGGTCGTAGCATTGAACTGGAGACCAGTTGGAAGCAGGGTTCCGCTCTTCAGCACGAGCTGAGTCGCACTGCTTTTGAGGTTGCCGAGGTTTAAACTCACCGTCTCGCCCACACGAACCACTGGCTCGCCCACGGTTACTACGAGCGTCTTCGAAGCCGCACCCGTTGTGTTGGTCGCCGTCAGCGTTACGGAATAAGTGCCTGCAGCCGTCGCCGTGCCGCTAATCAAACCTGTGCTCGAATTGAGACTGAGACCACTTGGCAAACCGGTTGCGGCATAGGTCGTGGGTGAGTTGCTTGCGATGATCTGGTACGACACCGAGGTAAACTGGGTGCTCATCGCACTTGTACCGCCGGTGAATTGGGGCACCGGGACCGAGTGCAGAAGACCGGAGGTGGCGTCCTTCGCAATACTGAAACTCTTGCGGTTAAACTTTTTGTCCAACTGACCAGGGGTCAGGCTGTAAAGATTGTTGTAAACCTCGGTGGTGTCGATCGTCCGAGTCTCGGCGACGAGAGCACTGGAACCTGCACTGAACACCGTGTAACCGTGCGCCTTGGTGTTGATGTCCACCATTTCGGGCGTAACATCTTTGATAAAGGCGTCAGAAGCATCAATGAGTGCCTGCTTTTGTGTTGCGTTCATTGCGAACACGCCAGCGGTAGAACCGGTCGCTTTCCGCAGCGAAGAAGTGATCAAACCTTCCACCGTGGAAATGGCGCCGTCAAACGCGGCACGGAATTCGCCCGAAGTCGCAGACGGCACCGTGACGTCAAAAACATTTTTTCCTGTTACGTCGGTGGTGGTGCCGCTCAACGTTCCTGAGCCCGCGAGCTTGCCGAACATGGATGCATGAATGTCTCCCGAAACAATCACGGCATTGTATGCTGCAAGAAGGTTGACGATACCTTGTTTGAACTGGGGAAAACCTGAAACCTCATCCGCATTCAGGAGGTACTTCACTTTGAGTTCGTTCGGAATGAAACTCGTCATCCCAAGCGAGACTGGGGTGATCGGCGCGCCGCCAAATGTCCCCTGCGTCGGGAGCAGCGAAGAAAGCGCTGAAGTGGTCGTGCCGTAGTTCACCCGGAGCGGAGTGAACGGAGCGGAACTCACCACCATCCGCCAGTTATTCTGCGCCGCGGCACTCGTTCCCAAAGCCGTCGCCAAGGCATTCACTTGGGCGTTTGTGTAAAATGCTTGGTCCCGCCCCAAGGCTCCAGAGGAGACGACCCAAAGCTGGTAAGTGTACGCTGCGTAAATGGAGAACGTGTCGTTCACCAACTGGTAGCGGGAACCGTACTCAGAAAAGAAGGACTGTTTCCCCATCAGGTAATAGGAAATCCCTCTTGGTAATGACGCGGCGGTAGTATCGGAAATCTTGAGGCTAGTGGCGCCTGCGGCATCCAGCATCGCGTTGATGTACAGGACTCCAAGCTTCCCAGAAACCTTGCTCGCGGCGTAGGCGGTGCCAGTGGAACCGCCGATTCCTGCACTCGCAATGCCCTTCAACGTCGCTTTCAAAACAGCGTTTTCCGACGCGTCAATATCAAGATAGGCATCAAAACTTGCCTTTGCCGATGGCCAATAAGCTGTCTGGAAGACACTTGCACTCACTCCATAGGAGGCTGCAAGAACAGCAATCACCCCGTCCTGATCCACGGCAATCGAGGCGGGAAACGCGTCTTCAGGAATGATGTGGTCGGGACGGTCACTACGGTTGTCAGTTAGGATTAGATCCAGATTTTTCCCAAAGTTCATCGCGCCTGTGAGCGTGGCGTTGGGAAAAAGGTTGGAAGTCCCAGTTTGAACGGCGGTTGACGAGGAATTCAGCCCAAGCTTGTTTGGAATAAACTCCAGCCAGACTTGCTCAGAGTTTTTCTTGCGCTGGGTTTCTTGTTCGGAAGTGTATCCGTTCAAATACGTGGCATTGTCCTTCCAACTGTCATCGGAAAACTCGTGGTCATCCCAAACACTCACCATCGGGAAGAGCTCATGGAGCCGCTGCAACTGGGGATCCTGACGAATGGTTTTGTAGATATCGCGGTAATTTCCTACAGACTGTGCTGCGTAATAAGTCGCACCGCTTGCACTTGTGAGAGGAATCGCCTCCGATGGATTCGTCAAAGTCATCGACCGCGCCGCAGACGTAGTCTGAAAACTGGGATTGCCAGTGGTTTCGTAGATGTAATCCCCAAGGTTCAAAACAAAGTCGATCTGATCCGCCTCCTGATCGCACAAATGCTTTAAGACATTGAAATAACGGCCCACGTAATCATTGCAAACAATGGATGCGTACTTCACCTGGCGCGTCGAACTCGCAGACGGAGCCGTCTTGGTGCGCCCGATCGGAGACCGCGTCCCGTTGTAAGTAAACTGGTAATAGTAGTAAGTGTCTGCTTGCAGGCCTGAAGCCACCATCTTCACCACCCCATCATGCGAGGCTTGCGCCGTAAGCTTGCCGCCACTCCATAGGTTAGTCCCAGACAACTCCTCCTGGCTGCCTACAAGAGCCAACGTGCCCGAACTCGAGATTTTCAAACTCACCGACCCGTCCGCACCCAGCCCGGCTACCCTTGTCCAGAGCACCACAGAGTTACTGCTAGGGTCGCCAGAAGCAACAGATTGTGGAAACCTGGGGTTGCCCGTGGCAAGGGCTGCGACGGTGGCAAACAGAAAACAACTGAGCAAAGCGACAACGGATCTCATCTCAACACGTTGAACTCCCGAGATGGCATTGCGGTGCCATCTAGGTTACTAAGCTGTGATTTAAGAACCAGACCTCTCGTTCTATTACCGCGGCGCACTTTAATCCAAATCTGAACCAGACGACGGCATCCTCAGAATCACCGCCAGAGACTGACCTCCCAAAGAAATTTTCTGGTCCACCAAAAAACCCGCGTCCAGAAAGACTTGGATAGCAACAGGGTTCACATAAATAATTTGAACCGCCGTAGGTACTGCGCTGGCTTTCTGCCTGAGCCGTTCAACGACTTCGCGAAGGGGTTTGCCCACAAAAGGGTTGTACAGAAACGCCGTGACCGCTCCCTCTGGAAGTTCGAACTCACCCGCGTCGCCTTCAAAAACTTCCACCCGACCGCTCCCGAACAAGCCAACCGTTTTGCGGAGGTTACGCCTACACGAAGAAGCAAGTTCAGAAGCAAACTCAACACCCCAAACCTTCTCAAACCCGTGAAGGGCGGCGAGGATGAGGACTCTCCCTTTGCCGCAACCAAAGTCGACAAATGTCGATGCGCCTGATTTTGGAGCGAGTAATTCAAAAAGCTCCCGCACCAACCGCGGATCGGCACCCTGATACTGAACTGAACTGTCAATCGTCCCGGAAGCGATCGAAAGCGACTCCAAATTGCAAGGCGACATCGTGTTGACCCGATACCTTAAATCAAACAGTAACTCCCGCCACAAAAGACCGACGCTGTAACGCATCCCGTGCCGGCGCATAAAGTTCCACGCGAGATTGGCATACTTAAAAACCGGAGGTGCATCAGATAAAGAGGACGTTCGCATTATTTTTTCGTTAAAGTCAGGTGACAAACCGGTTCCAATCTTGCTGTGATGCCAATTTCCGTTGCCGGTTAGGAGCGGCGTGCCGAAAGTGAACGCTCGTCGCGCGCCATACTGAGGCACACGGCTTAAAACGAAAAAATATCTCGTGTGAAAGCGCTCTCCAATTGGACCACCAACCGCATCTTTTCTTACGTCCACGGAAACCACCTTGTCTACAATACTTGCTGGGAAGATCCCCGGTTGGATAGAGAGGTGATGAAATTAACCGCTTCCGATGAGGTGGTTATGATCACTTCGGCAGGCTGTAATGCCTTAGATTATGCCTTGGACGCCCCGCGCAGCGTCCATGCTGTTGACATGAATTTCCGCCAGAATGCCCTGCTGGAACTCAAGATCGCGGGGATACGTAAACTCGAATTTGAAGAGTTCTTCAGCCTTTTCGGCGACGGCGGAAACCCACTCTTCCCCGAGTGGTATCGCAAAGCGCTTCGGGAAGAACTCTCCCCGCAGTCGCAGAGTTACTGGGACCGGCGCACTCATTTTTTTAGCAGAAAAAAGCCCAGTGATTCTTTTTATCATCGGGGAACCACCGGAGCGTTCGGGAGACTTTTGGCGACGTATTGCAAACTCAACGGCATTTACGAAGATGCTCTCCGACTGTTTACCTTTGACACATTGGAAGAGCAGCGGGAGTTGTACTTCGGGAAAATTAGAGACCGCTTTTGGGGTGAAGGGATTCGACGCGCGCTGCGTACCGACATCGCGCTAAGTATGATTGGTGTTCCAAGAGCCCAGAGAGATCATCTGGAAGCGACTTGTGCCCAGAGTGTTTCGAGCTTCATGGAAGACTCCATGGAGGCGGTGTTCACTCGCCTTCCCACGGCGGACAATTATTTCTGGAGACTGTATCTCGCCGGCCGCTATACGGAATCCTGTTGTCCAGAGTACCTAAAGCGAGAAAACTTTGAGAAGCTCAAGGGCGGGTTGGTCAACTTGGTTCACACCCACACGAACAACTTAACCAGTTTCCTGCGCTCTCATCCGGGAAGTTTCTCACGCTTTGTTCTTTTGGATCACATGGACTGGCTGAGCACCCAAGACAGCACGTTGCTCCAGTCAGAATGGCAGGCTATTTTTGATAAAGCGCAACCCGATGCAATGGCACTGTGGCGCTCAGGAGGGTTCGAAGTCGACTTCGTAGATCCGCTCCAAATCGAACACGCAGGGCAGACGCGCCGAGTTGGGGACATGCTCACGTACGACGCGGCAACGGCTGCCAACTGCCATCAGCGAGATCGCGTTCACACCTACGGAAGCTTTTACATCGCCCGCTTAAATCCTTGAACCAAACAGCAATGGTAAAGGTCTCCCCTGCGCCAGAAAACGAGCCGACGGGAGACCTTCGATTTTACGCTGCCCTGGACGCCCTCCGCGCACTGGACAAAACCGCGGAGCCGAACGCCGACTACTGGCGGCTATTCCTCACGCATGAGGCCCACACCCTGGCGCCAAATTTCAAAACGCAAACCGGCGTCATCAGCGACGGAGAGCGCTTCTCACCCGTCACCGTACACAACAACGAGCCGGACAATTCCTACCCGTGCTCGCTGCAAACCCAGTACGTACAGTATCCACTTTCAGAACTAGGTTTGGTGCCATCCAAGGGAATGCGATTGGCTGGGGCGCTTGGTTTACGCGCCTTGGGGAGCGTTCTAAAGTACGGCTTGGTGGATCGCACCGTGCAGTGGAACTCGTGGCTTCTTTCTACAAACCTACAAGCATCTGATAATCATATAGATCCGCAAGACGCGACGCATCTCCTTCTTCAGAAATTTCCGAACCACGCAGTTCTCGTAAAGAACCTCCACGGATTTGAAACGACAGCCGAATTGGAAAATTTCACCCGCCTCGGCTACCAACTCGTAACAAGTCGTCAGATTTATTTTTTTAACGGCAGAAATCCCACATACCTCGCCCGCAGTGACGTGAAGCGGGACCTAAAATCGCTGCGCGCTCTCAAAGATTATCGGCAGGTTGAACACCATGAATTCGTTGCCGATGACGCCCCAAGAATCGCTGACCTTTATCGTATGCTTTATCTCGAAAAGCATTCCGAACTGAATCCGAGGTACACAACTTTGTTCGTGCAAAAAGCTCTTGAACAGAAGCTTCTTGAGTTCAGGGGACTGCGGCACACCTCTGGTAGAATAGACGCCGTTTTCGCCTGCTTCCGACGGGATGAAGTAACCTCCACGCCTTTTATCGGCTACGATACCGCAATCCCCAATCAGCACGGATTTTACCGGTTACTCGTCGCCATGTTATTGGAGCGCGTCGCGGAGCAAAAACTGCTACTCAATTACAGCTCGGGAGCTGGCGAATTCAAACGAAGACGCGGGGCAGAGTCTGCCATTGAGTACAACGCGATCTACACAAGGCACCTTCCACTCAGGCGCCAATTACCGCACTTACTTTTGGAGCAGGCCGCAAACCGGCTTGGAAAGCGGGTCTTGGTAGAAAACCAAATCTAGGATAAAACATTCGGCCCAAGAGGAGCCACCACCGGTTCAGGCGTCTCTGGAGCCAAGTTTTGCAATGGCTCGGAGCGCCCTGTGTGCACAACCAATTGGATGACACCTGATTGATCTTCAATTAGTGCGGTGAGGCTTTCCACCCAGTCCCCTGAATTAAAATACTCCAAATCACCGATGTTCCGAATGGCGGGAGTATGAATGTGCCCGCACACGACGCCTTGGACATCCTTCTCCATTTTTACCAGACGAGCCACAGCAGATTCAAAGGCCCCGATATAATTGACCGCACTTTTGACCTGCCGTTTTGCCGCGGCGCTGAGAGACCAAAAACTCAGGCCAAAGAGCTTACGAAACCAGTTAATGGGAGTATTCAAGCGCAGCAGCAGCGCGTAGCCGAGGTCGCCGACATGGGCAAGCCACTTGATATTCTGCACGACGGCATCCAATTCGTGGCCGTGTATGACCAGTAAACGCCGACCGTCAGCCGTTGTATGAATAGCACGTGGCATCACGGTAACCGCGCCGTATTCGCCGTGAAAACCGGACACAAATTCGTCGTGATTCCCAGGGATGTAAATGACTTGCGTCCCCTTTCTCCCAGCCCGCAGCAACTTTTGAATCACGTCGCTATGTGCTTGCGGCCAGTAGATTCCACGTTTGAGCGCCCACACGTCTATCAAGTCGCCCACGATGTACAGAGTTTCAAATTCGTAGCATTTCAGAAAGTGCAGAAGAGCTTCGGCCTGACACCCTCGGGTGCCCAAATGAACGTCTGAAATCCAACCTGTTCGACAGTGGCGCATCACAGAAACCAGTGTCCTCTGGGAGCTCCGGACTTGGAAACGCAAACAGCTTCGATGAGTCAAATTTCACACAGCTGTGACATGTCAACGCCCCCATTTCACCCGACCGCGCGGCAACACACCCCGCGCTATCAATGGACTCTCCAAAGCGGAATCTCTTCGTTCCAAAAGTGCGGGTCTGAATTAGAACAAGGAGTTTAGCTCATCCCGAAAACGAAACGGGTTGGCTCGTTCTAAAGCAGCCTTTTCAGAGCCTCTTTTGTAGCTCAAGATTATCCTCACTTTGAAGCCATGAACGCCGGCGACCAACCCATGCCTCGGATAGAAGCTGCTCCGGCTACCGCCCTCCCATCGCCCGCCCCAACGTATTGGCTCACTCGCTTTGTGCTGCTGCGCTTGCTGGGGTTCGTTTACCTAATTGCATTTCTCGTCGCCGCAAATCAGATCGTGCCGCTGATTGGTCACAATGGATTGCTGCCCGCAGACGTGTTCCTGCAACGCGTTTCGCAACATTTTGGATCCACGCAAGCGGGCTTTCGCCAGTTGCCGAGTCTCTTTTGGTGGAACGTTTCCGACGCCTGTCTCGTTAAAGTCGCGTGGACGGGGGTTGTCCTCTCGGCGATCGTGCTGTGCGGTTACGCGAACTCGCTGATGATGCTAGTGCTGTGGGCGCTCTACCTCTCCTTCGTTCATGTGGGTCAGCTTTGGTATTCCTACGGCTGGGAGACACAATTGTTGGAGACGGGTTTCATCGCGATCTTTCTTTGCCCGTTATTGGATCCGCGTCCATTCGCGCGAATGCCTCCGCCGCTGGCAACCCTCTGGATTTATCGGTGGCTCATTTTTCGCATCATGCTGGGTGCAGGACTCATAAAGATTCGCGGCGACGAGTGCTGGAGGGATCTGACCGCACTTTTTTATCACTACGAAACCCAACCTGTACCGAACCCGCTCAGCCGACTGCTCCATTTCGCACCGCCCTGGTTTCACAAGTTCGGTGTGCTCTTGAATCATTTTACGGAGCTCATCGTGCCGTGGTTCGCGTTCTGGCCGCGGACGCCGCGCAACGTCTCGGGTTTACTGATGGCAGGCTTCATGGTCGCGCTAATTTTTTCCGGTAACCTCTCGTTCTTAAATTGGCTCACAATCGTCCCGTGCCTGGCGTGTATCGACGACTCGATTTGGCGGCGGATTCTACCGCGCTTCATCACGCGGCACGCTCAAGTGGCAGAGGCCAGCAAACGACATTCCCGACTGCCATTGATTGCGAGCGGACTATTTGCCGTGGTCGTGGCGTGGCTGAGCATCGGACCCGTGCGAAACCTCTTCTCGTCCAATCAAGCGATGAACGCTTCGTTCGACATGCTGCATTTGGTCAACACGTATGGCGCATTCGGCACGGTCGGACGTGAGCGCTACGAAATCATTTTTGAAGGAACGCACGCACGCACTGGAGCCGACTCCGCAAATTGGCGCGAATTCGAATTCAAAGCAAAACCCGGCGATCCTAACCGGCCGCCTCCCATCATCACTCCGTACCATTACCGACTCGACTGGCAGATCTGGTTTGCAGCGATCCCCAACGTTCATTACGACCTCAAGACCATGCCGACCCCGCAGCACTATCCTTGGGTGGTGCATTTCGTGTGGAAACTTCTACACAACGACCCCGGCACGCTCAGTCTGCTGGCGAACAATCCCTTCCCCGACGCCCCACCCAAATACGTGCGGGCCCTTTTGTACCGGTACAAATTTGCCCCGCCCACAGGCGCGCAGGGTGCATGGTGGACCCGTGAACGAATCGGCTTTTGGCTCCCCGCTGTATCGCTGTACACCCCTGAATTCAGGCGATTTCTGGAATCTGCGGGAATGATCCAAAAGGACGCTGAATGAGCTCCCTGCGAGCGCCATTCCAACCCACTCACAACACGCATTGAAATGAATGTGTTTGAAGCACCTGAACCCATGCGCCCGCAAAAATTCACATCATGTTCAACATACCAAACCTTCTCGCTCCCGTAGCCCCAGATGCTCACAAGTACTCGCGCGGCGTGGTTGGCATCCTCGCCGGCGGCGCCACATATCCCGGTGCTGCTGTTCTATGCGTAGGCGGCGCACGGCGGGGCGGCGCGGGCTACGTGAAGTATGTTGCTCAAAACAAGTTCACTACCACCGCAGTCATCGCCCAATATCCTGACGTAGTCCCTGTCTCAAAATTGAAGGACGAGAAAGCCGACGCTTGGGTTGTTGGTCCCGGGGCACCGCGCATCACTTTCATTCCTGAGGACACGGCCTTGGTTTTAGACGGGGCTGCGATACGGCACGCAAGTCGCAAACGTACTGGCATCACGATCATGACGCCACACGCTGGCGAACTTAAACACTTGGGATACGAGCTTACCCACCGCGAGGAAACCGCGCGACGTATTGCGGATGAACTCAATGTGATCGTCGTTCTAAAGGGACGTCACACCATCGTCGCAGCTCCTCATCAAGCACTGCTGGTGGATGAAATCGGGGGACCGGAATTAGCGTGCGCCGGATCTGGAGACATTCTCGCGGGCCTGCTCGGTTCCATGCTCGCGAGCTGGCGGCCAGCAACTCTGGGGGACGCCGCTTCCGTGGTTTACAAGACGGTTATCTACCACTCCAGCGCCGCCAAGATTGCCAGAGAAGCCCACAATCCCGTGGTCGCGACGGACATTTTGAGCGCCTTGTCGAAGGTGAACCTCCAATGAGGACGTGCTTAACTTTGCCTTAACCTGCCGATTGTGCGCGCTCTGAATGCCGCTATGCTCAGGCGATGAGCAAAGCTTTCGAGGAACTCGATTTCCAAAAAACTCCGCTGGGCGATCTAATTTTGCGGCGCCGCCAAGTCCCCTCCTTAGGCAATCGTGAGGTCTACGAAGTCAAGCTCGGCGAGGCGTTTCTGATGTCGAGCCTGTTCCACGAAGTGGAAGTTGCGCTCGCAAACCTTGGACTCGGTGAACTACAGTCCGGTCTCTGGGATGTCGTAGTCGGAGGACTCGGACTCGGGTACACGGCAGCCGCCGCGCTCCAACATGAATCGGTATCCTCTCTGCTAGTGGTCGACGCGCTAGAACCGGTGATTGGCTGGCATCAACGCGGTCTCGTTCCCTTGGGCCTCACCTTATCGGAGGATCCGCGTTGCCGATTCGTGCTCGGTGACTTTTTTGAGCTGGCCCAATCGACGGCCGGTTTTAATCCAAAAACTGAAGGACGCCGGTTCCATGCGATCCTTCTGGACATCGATCATTCTCCAAAAAATCTGCTCCATCCACGGCACGGCCGCTTTTACAGCTTGGACGGTTTGCGCCGGCTTGCCAGTCACTTGTTGCCTGGAGGAGTCTTCGCGCTCTGGTCGGATGATCCGCCTGAGGACGAGTTTTTGGAGCTACTCTCCGGCGTCTTTACAAAGGTAAAATCTGAAGTGGTGACGTTTGAAAACCCGCTTCTGGAGCGCGACTCTGCAAGCACGGTTTACGTGGCTTCTTTGTAGTGCTAGCCACTCATTCACACTCATTTACACCCACGGGCTGAGCTCCTGCTCTAGCTCACGCCGATCCGAAGGGTTGCGAACTTTTTGGCGCCCCTCGCGCTTGTAGCGGCGTTCCACAGTCATCTGGCGTTTTTTACACCGACTGCGCAGCTTCTCGATTTCTGCGTCGAGCTTTAGGTATCCCGCGTAACGCGATGCCTCCAGCTTTCCAGAATCGACGGCAGCCCGAATGGCGCACCCAGCGTCTGCTCCGTGTTTACAATCCAGAAATTTGCACTGCCCCGCGAGTGTTTCAATATCGGCAAACCACTCGCGTAATGTGGTTTCGTCCGTCCACATTTGGACCTCCTTGATGCCTGGATTATCAATCACAATCCCGCCCTTGCGTAAGACCATCAACTCCCTAGCCGACGTGGTGTGCCGCCCTTTGCCAGTCGTCTCGTTCACCTCGCCAGTCCATTGATATTCGTCCCCCAGCAAACGATTGACCAAGGCTGATTTTCCCACACCGCTGGATCCGATAAAAGCGACGGACACTCCCCGCTGAAAATACGAACGCACAGCTGCAAGTCCGCGTCCGGTCTCCGCGCTGGTCAGGTGCACGTCTGCCGACGGATTAAGCGCCTGAATCGCCTCAACGACGGCTCGGTTTTCCGCTGCGGGAAACAAATCAGCTTTGTTCACTAACACCACCGGCTTTGCTCCGCTTCGACCGATGATTGCGAAATACCGTTCCAAACGCCTTGGATTGTAATCCGCGCCTGCTTCTGTGACTACCAGCACCACGTCGACGTTCGCCACAATGACCTGCTCTTCAGCGCTATGCCCGGGAGCCCTTCGCGAAAAACACGTCCGGCGGGGGAGTCGTGCACGGATGACCGTCTCCTCTCCCTCTCCGCCCAATTCCAGTGCGACCCAATCCCCGACTGCGGGCAACTCCGCGTCAGAAGTGGCATCATGATAAACCTTCCCACCCATCACGACTTCGCGCTCCTCTCCGTCGCCCAACAGCGCGCCGTAAGTGATTCGATTATCACGAATTAAGCGGGCGGGTTTCCATCCCTGCTTTTGAAGCGGAGCAAACGCTTGCTCAAACCATTCGCACCAACCCAGATCAGCAAGCGTCATCGGGAGTGTCCGTTGGAGGCCTCGGCCTGAGTGGTCGCGTCCTCGATGAGTTGCTGCAATTCGCGAACGCCTTGCTGGGATTTTGCGGACGTGGTGAAAATCTGGGGCAAGTCCTCAAACCATTCGGAGAGTGCAGCTATGAACTGCTCCACATGCGTCACAGCCTTGTTTCCCTTCGCCTTGTCTGCCTTGGTGAAAACGATTGCGAACGGCCTCGAAGCACGTCCGATCCATTGCACAAAATCGAGATCCACCGCCTGTGGAGGAATGGAAGAGTCCACCAAAACAAACACGCATTCCATAGCCTGCCGCTTGAGCAAATACTCTTCGATCATTTCCGCGTATCGCGTGCGCTCCTCCTGAGAAGCCTTTGCAAAGCCGTATCCCGGTAAATCCACGAGCCGCAAGCGGCGGTTCAGCGTGAAAAAGTTGATGGTTTTCGTAAAACCCGGCGTGTCCGAAACCCGCGCTAAATCCCGCTTTTCCGCAATCCTATTGAGCAGCGTGGATTTCCCAACGTTCGAACGTCCGATGAAAGCAAACTCCGGCAGAGAAGCCTGCGGGCAGTGAGTGAGGTCCACGGCACTGGAGTCAAAAACGGCAGAAGTGATTTTCATTTAAAACACGCCCTATCAAACAGCGGGAATCCTTTTATCATGCCCTGCCACGCGACATTCCGCGATCTTAATCCTTCACTCTCTCCCCTGCGCCAAGTCCAAGCGCAACACCACCCCGCCGCCGCCCGCGCTCAACTTCCCCGCCCGCTCGCCTGCCAAACTCAGCGTACACACCTCAAACTCCCGTATCGCCTCTGCCTGTCGAATACGCACCCGCTTCAGCTCCCAAATCTCTCCCTTGGGCAGCGCTTCCCCTGCCACAAGACGCGGTGCAGTTTCGTCGCCCACGAAAATCTGAACACCACGGAACTCCTGCGCCTCCAACTTAGCCATCGAGCGCAAAGTCTCCTGCACTTCCTTGAGCACCGCAATTTCCGGACGTAAAAACCGAATCTCCATCCCCTTCGCAAGTGCGACAGGCAGCAGCGAGATGCGCAAAAAACCGCGCTTCTGAGCTCCTTGCACCAACTCGGCGATAGTGACCTTTGCCACCGGATGATCAATCGGTTCCCCGAGGGTAAAATGAAGGCCATTGATTTTTATGTCCCCCGCCACCGCATTCACCCCACCAGAGCACCAGCAAAAAAAGCAAGCAAGCCCGAGTCGAAAGAAGCGGACGAACCAAGACTGCAATGAAAGAAAACAGAGCATCACAAGGGCGATAATCACAAACTGTTCGACGCATCCTTGGAAGAAGTCGACTGTAAAAAAGCTCAGCCAACCACGTTACTGCTGCGCAAATTGATAAATACTCGCATCACCCAAGCAGCCGACCCACAGGTTGCGCGACTCCGTCGATCCCGCTAAGGTCACCTTATGGCAGTCTCTAAAATCGTGTCAGTCGAACAACTCGCGGCGGTGTCGGCTCAATGCAAGGCAAGCGGGCGCGTTCTGGTTTTTACCAACGGCTGTTTCGATCTCCTTCACGTGGGCCATGTGCGCTACCTTCAGGCGGCCCGCGCTCGAGGCGATCTCCTCGCTATCGCTCTCAACGGAGATGACTCCATTCGCGCGCTCAAAGGTCCGACGCGTCCGCTCAACTCGGAGCTCGAACGGGCGGAGGTTCTCGCGGCGCTGGCCTGCGTTGATTTCGTCACGCTTTTCCACTCTCCACGCGCGACGGAAGTTATCCAAGAGATTCGGCCGCAGCTTTACGTGAAGGGAGGCGATTATACTGTGGACGCGCTGGATCCGGGCGAGCGAGCGGCGCTTGAGGCGGTCGGCGCTGCCATCGAAATTCTCGAACTTGTGCCGGGTAAGAGCACGACAGCCATCATTCATAAAATGGCCAACCCTCATGCTTAAGCCACTCCCAAAAATCGGCATCCTCGGATCCGGAAGCGGCTCTAATTTTGCCGCCATCGCCCGCGCCATCGCAGAAACGCGGCTTCACGCTGAGATCGCGCTAGTGCTCTCTGACAATCCCGAGGCAGGCATTTTACAAAAGGCGCGCGCGCTAAACATCGCGGCAGAGGCGTTGCCCAAGTCAAAATTCCGCACCAAACTGGAGCCTGAGATCGAGGCGCTCGCCGCGGAAAAACTGATGCTGGCTGAGGTGGAATGGGTCGTCCTCGCGGGCTACATGCGTCTCATCAAAGCCCCACTTCTAGAACGTTTTCCAAACAGAGTGATCAACATCCATCCCTCCTTGCTACCGTCCTTTCCGGGACTGGAAGCATGGACGCAGGCGCTCGAAGCCAAGGCCACGGTTACCGGCTGCACAGTGCATTGGGTTGACGCTGGGATGGACACAGGTGAAATCATCGCACAGGCAAAAGTCCATGTGCTGGAGTCGGACACCCCAGCTTCTTTACACGCACGCATTCAGGTGGCGGAACATACTCTGTATCCCGCAACTCTCGAGCGACTGCTCCACCCTGAAATTTAACTTTAAAAGACAGCCCGCCCTCGGACTTCGCTCTCTTTTACTCCAACGGTAAATGTTGGCGCATGAACGTCGGGACATCCAAATCTTCGCCGTCCACAATGGTGGGATCCGTCTTTTCAAAACGTCCTCCGCGATTCGGAGATTCAAATCGCATCTGTTCTTGCACTGTATCCTTGGCGCGCTTTGCGGCGACTGAAAGTGGAGCGACCTCAGGCTGCGTATGCGACTCAACTTCAGCATGAGTCTCGGCGACTTCTCGGCGATCAGCTTCCTTGTGCGCAGCAACTGCGGGGGCGAGGTCCGTCTCGCTTTTGTCTGCGATGGGCTCAGGGAAACCCGGCTCCACCGTCGGCTCGACGCGCTTAACGGTTTGGGCCGCTGATTCCCGCCGCTCCTTTGCCGCTTCATAGGGAGGAATGGGCACCGAACGCTGCGGTGCTGAAACTTGCTCCTCCAAGGGAAAAGGATCCATCTCCCGAAATTCCGCGCCCGATGAGGCTAATAGCTCTGGAGCATGCTCACTAAGATTTAAGGGAACCTCGAGCGCTGGATCCTCGACATGCTGCGCATGCTCCTCGTGCGTTCCGAGTGGTTCTGCTGCGTGCTCCCGATCATGCG
>Ga0114967_10000292_pt1 | contig 41904 bp, 38 predicted proteins | sample M_130628_MF_Meta_FD_92639 | JGI IMG/M metagenome (GOLD analysis project Ga0114967, IMG submission 92639) | Freshwater microbial communities from Lake Montjoie, Canada to study carbon cycling - M_130628_MF_MetaG | ecosystem: Environmental > Aquatic > Freshwater > Lake | place: Lake Montjoie... | reverse complement strand
TGTGCGAGTAGAGTAAGGTTGGGAGCAACTACCATAGCCTTACGCCCCAACTCAAAAATTACACGGGCCATAGTCACAGTCTTTCCAAATCCACAGTCAGCAACAAAGAACCCCCCTCCCCATTCACGCATACTCTCAATGTACTTTGAAACCCCAAGTTCCTGCTCTGGCTTGAGTTGAATTTCTTCTAAAAAAGAAAAGTCTACTTTTGTTCCTTCCGCTCGCTTATCTCTTGCTGCCTTACCACAAGAACTGAGTCCAAAGAATTTCGGCACTGCTATCAATGGCTTTGAAGGATGTTTTGACCACAGTTTCAGGGGTTTTGAAACACCCACTAATTTCAGTGGAACAGGTTCCAACAAGTGTTGAACTTCAGGAGTAAATTTTGATTCAGGCATCCAGTAGCATCCATGCAATACTGACTCTGAGTCACTGCACTCTCTTAGAGCATGTAACTTGGTTGATTTAGGTTGAAAGAGTTCAGTACTAGGAAATCCTAAATGATTATGAAGGAGATCTTCCATTTTTGTTAGGCAGGAAGGGTTTGCAAGGAAATTATCCCCCCTTACTTGGGCATCTCGGGAACAGCCGCGGAAACCGCGGGAATTGCAGCGGGAATTGCAGTGGGGGTTTCGGGGATCGCTGCAGGCAGCGGCTCCGCGGGGGCGGGCTCCGCCACGTTGCCCTCGTCAATGGCCTGCAAGGAATTGTAAGAGTAAGAAGGGGGTGAGCTAGAGCATAAGGAAGGAAGGCTAGAGAAAGCCTTTACTTACGGCGATAAAGCCCAAAAAGACAAAAGCGCGGTCAAACCTCCAGCTGGGGTGGAAGGCCCTGAAGAACCGCAAAAAGTCGCGGCCGTGCGTCTTGTGGTACTTCAGGGCCATGTTGCACACAATGAGCTTGGTCATCCTGGTGAAGATCTTGTGCGTGTTGGGGATCAGAATGGCCCTCTCCTGCTCATTCATGTAGATGTGCAGCTGATCCAGAATGCGTTCTGAGCAGGTTTTTGTCTCGCCCGCCGCATACATGGCCTTGCGCAGCTTGTCCGCCAGCTCACAGGGGGACAAGTCCTTGTTCTCCTCCTGCTTGTTCATGTAGAGGTCCCAGGTCCTGGCCACGCCATACTCTGCCAGCACCCCCAGGTGCTCCATGGTCGTGCGCTTGCCCTCCAGGTACGCTGAGGGAAACGGGAGCTGATTGATGTTGCACGAGAGAAAGGGGGACGCTGCAAAGTCGAGGGGCACCTCCTTCTCGAGCTTCTCAAGCTCTGCGTGGTAGGGGAGCTCCTCAAAAGAGGTAATGAGCAGCCTCTCGTTCTCCATAGCAAAAGAGTGTGCGGCGTTCTAAAGAACAGTAAATTTAATTCAATTTTCAATTTTAATTTAATAAATACACGAATAAAGTTTCGCGACAAGAACTTCCTCTACATGAAGAGATGGAAAGGCTTGACTAGCTTGGCGATTGCTCACGCTGACTTTAACAGAGCATTTGGGAGGCTCACTTAAAAGTTTTACCTCACACTCCATGATGGAAGTGGCTTCCCAAAGTTTTTGTAGGCAATATGTCCATCCATCCTTCACCAGAGTACAGCGTTGACGAATACGAATCTTTTGAGGAACCAAGGTATCAGGAATCAAGTCAGAGGCAATTGTCTTGTGTTGACTGATTGAGCCAAGCATGGTTCCCTTTTGCCAATCTACGGCACGTTGTCCCGCAGAAGACTTTTGAATGTGAAATTTCATAGCCTTGCCAGTTGATGCAGAGTTAGCAAGATTAGAAATGCTGCTCATTTCGAATTTATCATCAGAGGCCCAGATGACTTCATGAGATTGTATCCACTGATTGCATTCCAGGGGGTTATCCCACCCTAAATACTCTTGAAGTTTTGCAGCAATGGTATGAAGCTCTGACTCGGTGGACTTTAGTTGAATGCGTAAAATCATAGTGTCAAAAGAAGATCCCAAGGCTTCATACCAAGAATGAGCTAATGCACTCAAGTCTTTTGAAGGCCGCTCCAAGTATGGGGATAAAGGAGCACTCACGTAAGGAGTCCATTGCCCTGAAGTGAATCCTCCCAATGGTTTAATGACTTGCTCTGAATCCTCTGACATGAATGCCACTTTGGATGTGGGGAGGAGCGCTGAGATGACCTCGGGCTTTTGAGACCTTGAGGTTTTTGCCAGAGGAGCAAGAATGCTTTGACGGGGTGCAGCAGTACCCTGAGAGACTATATGAACAATTCCAGTGCCAACACGAAGAGGTAATCCCAGAATTTGGCGTTCCAAGGATCCTCGTAAAGGGTCTCGAAGGCCATAAAATGCGGCTTCTTCTAGCACAGGCAGGGTCCTTTCAAAGGCTGCACATGCTAATGTAGATGCTCCTAAATTCTCCATATTGTTTCGGTTGAGAGCACTGACTGTTCCGCATCTGGTCATGGTTTCTGTCAATAACAGAGTGTGTCGGGGATCCACATAAGAGTCCACGCTCAAAGCTCTTTGAAGTTCAGAATTTATCATTTGCACGGCTGCCTCGATACCCAAAAATTCTTCAGTTTGATGAATGTCATTTGTCCATAGCTTTGAACTGTCAGACACTCGCCAGGCCAAGTTCTTCAAGTCTGCTCCCACAGTACCCACCTTGCGTGTGGCGATTTTTCCAATCCCCCCATTTGCTAAGATGCCATCTACCTTTGAAATCAAGTGAAAGGTCTCACTAATACCTTCCAGGCCGCTAGCCAAGAATGAATTGCCTAGAAAGGCATCCAAGATAGCCTCGCAGACATCCAAGGAAGCAAAGGATCCAGCTGAGTTTAAGAATTGATCACAAGGTAAAGGAAGTACACGTATAGTCCATTCAGCATCAAACTCTTGAGAAAAGGTTACTAAACAAGTGTCAAGTAAAGCTCTACGTATACGGTCTGCACACAGGGCTGGCGTAATGTTCTCAATAAAGCAGGCAGATTTTTTAAGAAGAAACTCAATGCAGTGGTGAGACTGCTGCTGAGTGGCTTCCAGGCGACTCACACTAATTTGTCGCACTGACCCTAGCGGGGTAATCCAAGAGTGTACCCAAGGTAGCAAGACTTTTTCCCGGAGCTGTAGTCTTGTGGGCTGTGAGCTGAGAAGTATGGTAGAAGCCTTGACAATGTCAGAAAACTTTACTGCCTTGAGGGTTTGAGCCAAGTTCTTTGCTTCCTTTTCATCCTCCACAAGGCAGTGCATAACACAGGTTTCTGGTACATAGGCATTTCCAATAATTTCCTTGAAACGCTTAGCTCCAGTAGTGCCATTCTTTTCTGCAATGCCACTAAAGTGAAAGGTATTTAAGGCTCCCTGTGTAGAAGGTTCCCCAATAGAAGTGGCACCCACAGTACCCACTGCTTCACCGGGAGAGACGAGGGCTGATCTCAGCTTGCTCAAGATTTGAAAATGAAGCCACTCTGATCTTGATTTACCCACTGCATTTCGAAGAAAAAACAAGGAATTCCAGCTGAGTAGAATAATGGCGACGCTTTTTCCCCAAGATGGAAGAACAGAGAGGCGTAGTTTCTGAAGTGCTTCTGTCTTACTCAGTTTCTTTATAGTGTTACGCTCAGGTCCGTAGTGAGCAGTAATTACATCAGTGAGAAGAGACAGCATCCAATCGCCATGCTGCGTATGAGTAAGTGGAGATTCAGGAACAATGTCTAGCATGCTGTCATTGATGCGTGATGGCTGAAATGGTAGGCACAGCTGTTGGGCGTACTCTCCTGGTACGCAAGGTTCACAGTATTTACGCAGGATACGCCTGGCTTCCCAGCACATGTAAAATTCCCAGGTTTTGGTTGAAGAAGAGTCACTGAGTAATTCTGTCAAGGCTTCATTGGACATGTAGATGAAGGAGTTCATCTTGACACGCTCCAGGCGTATGGCATCATAGCCATCTCCCCCATAGCTCAAGGACACAATGTCATTAGAGGTTACGCGCACTGTTCCATCATTTGCCACCACTTCTCCTTCACTCATTTTCACCATCTTCCTCTGATTATACCCCGTATTTGCAGTCTCAACTGCAGTTGTCACAATACCCTCACGCCCAGCCATGGCAGCATGAAAAAATTCAGGTGGGGTTTGCCCCATGACAAAGGATGTGGCAATAAAGCCCTTGGCTTCAGGTGTAGTGTCCCCAGGTTTAAAGCAGAGCAATCCCCTCTTCCCTAGACGAGTGTCCATGTGCTGCACCCTGGCCCCGCCAATAGACTGTTGCCCCAAGACACCCATGATTTGGGCAAGATTAAGCTGCGTACCCTTTGCTCCACAAGCTGCTAGAGTTGGCAGGGTATTAGCTGGATTCATGTGCTTGATAACTAATGCCCCTGACTCTCTGAGAACATCTTGGAGCAGTGAAGAAATTCTGGCTTCCTTGACCGCTTCAGGGAATTGAGTCGTGGCAACTGCATCAACCTTGCCCATGCACTCTGCTACCAAGTTAGACACCTTGTCCTCTGTAGCTTGATCCACCAAGCACTCACGTATACCCACACACATGCTGTCTACGGCATTCCACGCATTCCCGATACGCTGAGCATCGCTCACAAATTTTGCTGCTGCCCAGGGATTTACATCCTTCCACAAAATGTGTACCAAGGAAGGGCCACTTCCCAAGGTTGCCTTGCACAGTTTTCCTAGTAAAAGCTCTCCCTGCTTAATTACCACAATGTTTTCTCGCTCATCTGTCCAATCCTCAGTGCTCTTGATGTCCCCATCTCTCACCACCTTTAATACAGTGGTTGAAGATGGAAGCAAGGATTTCAAGACTTGCTTCCCAGTCCACCGGGGACCCTTGGGAGACTTTAGAATGGCGGGTGGAGATAGATGAATTGACCCCTCAGTTTTTCCCATGCAAGGATGTTCTGCATAGTTTGAAGCATTAGGGCAGTGCTCAATTTGTGCCAAGATCTGCATATAAGAATCTCTGGTTAGAAGCGTGTTGCGAGAAGTTAAGCGATACCAGGCCACCAGAGACTCTTGTACCAAGGCAATAATGGTAGTGGTTGAAGATGGGGAAATCATATTTTCTGCGACATTCATGAGCATGGCTGCCTCTGCCTTGGCCTCAATGGTTTGAGGCACATGCAAATTCATCTCATCTCCATCATAATCAGCATTAAAGGGTCGCGTGCAAGGCAGGGGCAGACGAAAGGTTAATCCGGGGACGGGGTAGATTTGGAAGGCTATCATGTTCATGCGGTGCAGAGTTGGCTGGCGATTAAACCACACCCAGTCACCCTTTTGTAAGTGTCTCTCCACTATCCACCCTACACGCAAAGAAGCTGCCAAGGCACAGCGCTGATCATAATTCATGAGCGCTAGGGAAATCATTCGGGGAGCAGACCCACTCTGAGGTTGAAGGACATAGTTAGCTCCACCCTCGCCCGTAGTTCCCTTCATGACACGAAGCTGAAGCTCCTCCATATTAATGTCATTGACAGTTACAGGCTCTGTCAGAACCTTCATGCGGCATTGAGGCACTCCAAGCATCCAAATGTCCTTGCACATGTCTATTCCCACCACTGTGCGTGCACTAAAGTCTGTGCGATTTGCCCCCAATGAGGAGCGAAACCTCCCTGTTTTTCCACTTAAGCGCTTGTGAAGTCCATTGAGAACTCTGACCATGCCCCGAGCAGAGTGATCACTCACGCCTGGAATTATCACTAGCTTTCGCAATCCAGGGTTGCCAATGCATGCCACCATGAGTTGGAGTTTGCAGTAGGATTGATAAGCAGCAGGATTTAAAAGTCCTTCTGGTGCAGCAGCTAGTTTGGTCTCTAATTCACTCTTTGCTCTCACAATGTCTTGATAAATCACAGTTAAATCATCCTCTCCCCTGGCCTTGCCGCAGTCTGCTATGCGAAGTGTGGGGCGTTGAGCTGGTGGAAGAACTTGAATGCACAGGGGCACAGTGTCTCTGGGATGTGAAATTTCTGGCAAAATGCCCAAGTCTACCAAGGTGTCATGAGGGATCTTATCCAAAATGCTGTACGCCTCCTCCGCGGTAAAGTGTTGAGTGTAAAACTCACGCTCCTCTGGTACCATGGCGGCTAGGGACTCTGGTGAGAACTCTCGCTTAATAAAAATACGATTGCTCTCCGTGTACTCTGGAATGGGAGTAAAGCACTTGTCACATTCCCCCCCAGCCTTGGATCTGCATTTTTCAGCTACTGCCCTGAGTCTCTCTGTTCTTTTCATGTCATCAATATTCCACTGCTGAAGTTGATCCTTGGTAAAGATTGGAGCTAGACACGCAGAGCACACACACCTCAGCAGAGCCACAATGCGCTTAAGGTGTCCCACCAAATACACATGGTAGGGGAATTCAATCATCCCAAAGTGCCCTGCGCAATTAGGCTTTTGACAGGTGAGGCACAAGAGTGCTCGGTCTGTGGAACCCATGCGAGAGTCCATTAGACCCAAAGTCTTGGGCTTGCCATGATCAGTGGTAGATGCCAGCGTAATGCTCACCACGCTTTTGGCACGTATCACAGTCTCACTCTCCAATGATAGCAACAAGCTAAGGTCATCCATTTCTTTAAGTGGACTAGCTTCAAGAATTAGCTTCAAGAATTGGGTTACTCAAGTTCGAGGATAAATTTTTATCTTTAATGTTGAAATCTTGAAATTGCCATGGACTTGATTCGGTGTAGACGCTGCAAGGTTTCTCAAGTACCTAGTCAGTACCCCACCTCTCAGCTACGCACGTACAAGCGTAAAAATGGAAAGGAGAAAGTCCCTCACCATGTGTGCAAGGACTGCAGAAAGGAGCGCAAGCTAATTTCTCAGTATAACCTTACCTTACGTGAATTTACTGCCATGCAAGCAGAGCAAGGGGGAATGTGTAGAATGGGGTGTGGAAAAGTCGGGTCAAATGTTGATCATTGTCATGCCACGGGAAGAGTAAGGGGACTGCTTTGCTCAAATTGTAATACAGGACTTGGATTATTCAACGATAATCCAGAACTACTAAGATTAGCAGCACGATACGTAGAGGTTGAGGGGAAAATTTACTCTAATACTTTCAACTGAGCGATAAGCATGGTTGTAGATATGCCAGGAGTGTAGGGGATTTCTCTAAACTTGTGAGCAATTGGTGCAAAAAAACCCCTTTGCTTTTCCCTGTCTTCTGGAGAGGAAAAGCCATGCACCACAAGATCAATTCTGTGCTCACGCAAAAACTCTTCAGTGACTATGAGGGGACAGTTTCGTATAACTTCCTTGACACAATAAATAGATTCTACTATCAATGCTCGAGACTCTTCATCAATTACAGGTCTGCGCTTGTAGGATATGGCATCCTTGTCTGACACAATTCCAACCACCAACTCAGGATTAGAGTCTTCGCACGCCACAAGAAAGGCAGTCTCCAAGCTATTTAGGTGGCCTACATGAAACATGTCAAACACTCCATCAAGGTAAACACGCATTTTTTTTTTTTTGAATGCAACCCTTTTTCTGCTTTGCTTTCAGCGCAAGGCTCTCTCTTGGACCTTACTTGAGGTTAAACATGCTCTTGTCAAAGTACCAGTCAAACACACCCGTGGTCTCCTTGATGTGGTGAAAGACAAAGGCATAGCGCTTGCGGGCCTCCTCGGGCGTGCGAAAATCTGGGGCAAGCTCGGTCTGGTCAATCCAGGCCTGCACCACCTTCACGCCCGCTGCATTGTCATTGCGCTCCACCCAAATGTGCCTGCGCTCGTCAAAGTAGCGCACAAATGCCGCATCATCCCCATACAGAGCAATGCCAAGGCCACTCATTCTAGGTCTTGAGATTTACCTGGCTAGAAAAATTGAATAAAAATTTTTTATTCGGAATTCAAAGCAAATTTGATTTGACGATACTCTTGATCCAAGACCCATAATTCAGTAAGAGGAGTGAATTGCTTTTGAGCTAGAGCGGGATTGATAGACCTCACATAGCGAAAGTACTCTAAAATAGAGTACTTTTGCAGGTACTCGTCTCTCCCGCCTTCAGTAATCTCAGCCACTGCCACACGCTCCTTTACCTTTTCCGAGTTTTCTCTCTTGAGGAAGATCTTGAGGGCATTGTCCTTGTCTTTGGGGGGCATAGAAGAAATGACTTCCCTGAGCCTAGCCAAACTCTCGCGGGGATTCTCCTTGGGAAAACTAATGAGAGCACTCAACAGTTGAATGATTTCGTGATCTTGCTCTTGGTGCTCCTCTTCTTTTTCCATACCACTGTTTTTGTGGTTGTGCTTGTGATCACAGGCATAATTCGTTTTCCCCTCTTGAATCAATTCATGCAAGTGCAAGGTCTTGAGTTTTGAGTTGAGTTCTGCAAGAGCATTGAGACCCGCAGAGTACATGATTCGAACAATTTCGCGTCGGGCTTTCTTGCACACATATTCAGATTGCTCCTCGAGGTTTAAGTTTGCCACCTCGGACATTTGAATCAAGAATTGAAAGCCCCACAGTTCATTGTCAGTGCTCAGAATAATCTTTGCACAGCCAGGGGGGATCTCAATGCTAGGGGGTTTTACAATGATCAGCTCGTCTCTATCCACAGCAATTTCTTGGCCTCGTCTTCGTACAATGAGTTGAGCTATAGTGCCCTGTTTACCCAGGCGAGCCCCTACTCTTCCCGTAGACAAAACTTCAATTGGAGTATTGTGTTCTAGGAGGTAGTAGCTCTGCATTTGTTTTTTTCTAAAGTGTGTTTAGTTGTTTGAGTTAACGTATGGCAGGATAAGAAAAAAATCAAGGCCTCTAATTTTAAGACAATTGGTCTCGGCTTGGGAGCAGCAGTTTTAATGTGGGGAGCCTCTAGTTTTTTTGGCGGGAGCCCTAAATCTGGACTTAAAGTTGTTGAAGAGGCCAGAGAGGGAAAAGTAAAAAACTTTAGATTCCCCACCTTGGATCCAGGCACTGCAGCAGCTCTGGAAAATGACTTTGTCCTTGGGGACATTGCTGAACGATTAATGCAGTTTGGCAAGTATGACGAGGATGTGTTTCAAGCCTTTTTAGAGGCAGCTGGAGCTTGTGCAGAGTTCATGTTGCAATGCCAGGAGGATGAACTGGGGTCAAAATTCAAACGAGGAAGACTTCAACTATTACACGAGCACATTGCATCCATGCAAACTCAGCTTCGCTTTTTAAGACGCCAGGTATTTCATCAAAATCCTGGTTCCCTGGAAGACTTTGATATTATTGCCAAGGAGGAACTAGGCAAGTACGCAAAGGATGAGCATCATAATTTTTGGTGTGAAAGTTCTTCTTGAAAAAAAGACAAGGTCCAGACAAAAAAAGGTTAGGAGCATAAGTGCCGAGGCTTGCTCTCCTGAATCTAAACTTGCATACTTCAAATAGGTATGGGATTGTCCTAGATGCAAACTTAAATCAAGAACTTTCACTGCTCTGATAACCCAACATTGAACTACGCGTTTCAGTGGTGAAATTCTGTCATGCACTAGTTTTAGCTATAAGAAAATGATGGAATGGGTGTGTGCTCTAGGTCAGTTGGCCTGCTTGGGAGCAAGTCTAGTATTTACTACCATGCACCCTGTTCTAGGACACATTAAAGACTATGGTCATCTAAATCTACCTCTGATTTCTACTACATGGCCTCATCTTTCATCCCTTGCCTTGGCTTCCCTAGCCTTACTTGTGGGACAAGACACGACTCGAGTCTTTTTGCACGTGTATGCCCCCGCCATGTTCATCAAGGCTACATTGATGCCTCTCACCATTCTACCTGACAGCAATCCTCAGTGTAAGACCTGGCATCCCTACTATTGCTTGACGCGGAATGACATGTTGCCCTCGGGGCACATGATTATTGCGTGTAGTTCAGCCCTGTGCTTGCCAGTTTGGGGAAAACTTGTGGCTGGAGCAACAGGAGTTTTGCTAGTGGCAAGTCGTATGCACTTTAGTGTAGATGTCATTCTATCTGTGTGGATTGTCGGATTACTTGAATTAAGGCGTTGAAGCTTACTGCACTAGAAAAAAAAACAAGGAAAAAAATGGAATTAGATCTAGAGTGTAGAGTGTGTTTGGAACCAATCAAGGGATTAGTTATAGAGTGCGGGGCGTGCAAATGCGTGGCGTGTAAAGAATGCCAAGAAATTTCTGCTGCCCCCAAATGCATGGGCTGCCAGGTTGTGTTAAGCAAGGGGGCACTGGGAACAAAATTAACTAAATCCCTATTAAGACCATGGGAAGAAGAAGAGTTCTGGAAGCGAGAAGAGGCCTTGTTAGCAAATACTCAGTTATTATTGGAATGGGAAAATGAAACTACCAGGTTAAAGAGTCAATTGCGGTTTGGTCTAAAACCCACCTTTCCTCCCAAGCCTAAAATCAATTTATCTGGCACCCTCATGTTCCCCTGTCCTTCCATTTCTTGCAGAGGCTTTGTCTCTGGTAAGGGAAATTGTGGAACCTGTAAGTCTGAGGTATGCATTCAATGCAGAGAGATACACGAGGGCAAGTGTAATCCAGAGACCCTGGAAAGTTTAAAGGCCATACAACAAGATAGCAAGGCTTGCCCCAAATGCAAAGTTCTCATCTTTAAAACTCTGGGGTGTGATCACATGTTTTGCACCCATTGCAGAAGTCACTGGCACTGGGAAACCAAAAAAATATTAAAAGAAAGCTCAAACGGACACTACAACTCATCACCCGTCTTTGGCAATGTAGACTTGCCTCAAGTTGAGAGTGATTTGCCCCGGGAAGAGTGCACCAATTCCTTGCTAACAAACCTTTATGTACCCCATCATCCTAGCGATAAATGGCATCAGGCACTCCAGAGGGCATTTACCATTGAGCGAAAACAAATTGTTTTTGCATTAGACTCAGTTTACAATGCTGCAAAGCTTCAGAGCAAGCACGAGGAGTCTTTACTTCAATTACGATTAAAATTCCTTCGCAAGGAACTGGACTTGCCTTTAATAAAGCGAAAGGTGCATTCCATGGAAATGGCCCATGAAAAAACCTGGGCTGTGCACCGACTATTGTATCTTCAGCTAGAACAGTCTCTTAAACTCTTTGGTGTTTGGGGACGAAGAAATTGGCACAACCCTGAAGAAATCAAGGACAGATTTAATGTGTTACAAGAGTTTTGTAGCGCTCAAGTAAAAGAGCTAGGTGGGGGACCTACATTCATGCCCCTCACCCAAGACTCAAGCCCGCTACTCATCTTATAAATCATTTTTTTGAAGCTTCATCCTCCGACCATTCATCGTCAGTAACAGGTCTTCGGGGAGCCACATAGTTAGGAATCTTGCGAATACGTGCACCACCCATCTTAAAGCCTTGCACGGGTAAAAGTCCCAAGTCCTTAGAGCGCTTGGCAAACTCCCTTGAAATATCCCTGTAGTCCGCAATCAGAACCTCACTCTTCACAAAATCTAAAGATCTGCCACTAGGCATGGTCTCAAGAAACTGAATCTCCTCCTTATCAAGCTCAATGTGTAAGCCCCCATAGTACTGCTCCTTTGAAAGCTTGGTTGGGAAATTCCACAGACTAAAGGGAGGTGTCTGAGCTGGCACAGGTCTGAGCGGCGGAGGCTTTACAACCTTTGAGGTCTTTGGTGTGCTGAATAGCGTGGAAATGTCAACACCTTCGCTCTTGAGCTCTGCGTCAATGTCCATCTAGCGAGAATAATCAGAGAGAGGAGGTATGAGCAATAAAATTCGAATTTGAATTTTTTATTTAATTGAATTTGGCATCATCCACCAGCTCCGGGGATTCCTCAGGCTCCTGAGGTTCTTGGACCACCTCAAAGGCCTTGTGCATGTCCCACGAGGAATTGCGAGCAGAGAAAAAGGTCAAAAAGTTCCACCCTTGCTTGGGGTTCTCTAAAGCCCAGTCAAGCACGAGCATCTTGATCACCTGAATGTAGGCTGGAAACTCCTGGGGAAGCTGGTGAAAGTTGTCCCGTGGCATCATCTTGTAGTAGTCCAAGAACTCCTGGACCTTTGAGGAAGGCCAGGTTCTAATGACATTTGCTGCAACTCTCCACGTGGCGGGAGTCTGGTCAGGCATGACCAGGCAAGCCTGCTTGAAGCTTTCAAGCGTAGACTCAAGTGCCCTCCATGCAGTCTCAGTCACATCAATCTGAGACTCTGCTGTCAGAAAGGTAAAGCTATGCTTCACCGTCCCGTCGTAGGGATTGTCCATTGCAAAGATAATGAGAGAGATATCCGTAATTCAAAATTGAAAAAAATATTTTTTTGAATTCTTGCCCCGGACCTATTAGGACCTACTCGCTGAGAATGAATCAGCAAAACATGCTGGTGCACGCATCCAAGTTTGGCTGCCTGGAGAGCATTAGAAATGCACTGGATTCTGGGGCTGACATTGACGCCCTGAACACTGGCCCTCCAGAGGCTTTTGTTGGCGTCAACGCCCTACACGCAGCATTGACCTACGGGAAGGCAGATGCTGTCAAGCTCCTTCTGGACAGAGGGGCAGACCCCCATGTGATTGGAGGCACTGGCTCTGTGGCCTTTAGTGCCGTGGCATGGGCCAAGATCAATGGTGACTTTAAGAGTCTCAAGCTCATTGTGGCTTCCTCCAAGTTTGACGGGACCAAGGTCACGGACAGGGACCTCAGCTGCGGCTGCGGTGGAGGCAATAGGGCGTTTGAGAAAATTCAGGCCATCCTGGAAAAGCTCTGAGCTTACAAACCACACATCCTACCTCCACTCATCCCTACTCGAGCCCCACAACCTCCACGCCCGATGTGTCATAGACCCTCACGGCCTGGATGAGCATGATGGGCAGGCGAGTGTAGGGGTCCTGAAGCAACTTGAGGGCCACCTCCCCATGGTACTGAGACCCCCAGTTCTCGCCTTGTAGGGCCTCCCGCGCGCGCTGCATGACATTCACCAGGTAGGTGAAGCTGATGGGCGTGGAGGTGGCATTGAGCACCACCGCACCAGAGTTCTCAAAGGCACAGCCCAGCAGCGGGCAAGTGTCGCCCTCGTAGGCCTTCAGGACCCCCAGAGTCCAGAAGTTGTACTCTGCCTGGGCGTACAGGGTCTCCACGCGCTCCAGGGCCCGCAGCGCGCTGTGCCACTTATCACCTGCAGCCTTGGACTCCCTGGCAAGCAGCTCTGCCAGGCTCTCCTCAAGCACCTCCACGTCGTCAGCTGCATCCATGGCGGCGGGGCGTGCACGGGAGGTAAAGAGTGGGAGGATACTGGTAGAAAACAATTTTATTAATAAATTTTCTTTTTATTGAAAAATTGAATTTCTGCCCCCACCCACAACTTGGGCACCACTTTTGGATGGCAGCAATGGACATTAGGGAGAGCGCATGGTACAAGACCAACCAGCTCTTTTGGCAGAGGCCCTCTACGGGCTTTGTGCTCAATGACATGCTGGCCCTGCACGAGGAGGTGGGCATTCCCTCGTCCAAGCTCTGGGACCTGGCGGACAAGTACCCGCTGCGCTCCACTGCGCAGCTCAAGGCCATGTACCTCTGCAGGTACACCTCCTCCAAGAACACCGAGGGGCGGGAGGTCTGGAGCCGCACGGACGCGGACCAGATTGCAGCAGCAGATGAGGTGGCACGCGAGGAGAACTCCCGCCTGGCAAGCTTCTTGGACAAGAACCCCCTGATGATTAGCAAGGTGCACGAGCTCAAGATTGAGCGCTCGATGCTCAGGGCCAGGGAGGAGGACTTGAAGTCTGGCATGGACCTGCTGGACCACCTCCAGGCAGCAGCAGCAGAGATGTTTGATCCCGCCGCGGAGCTGGACAAGATGGTGGTGCTCCGTGACAAGGCTCTGCGCTTGGAGCGGGAGTCCTACGAGGCCAAGCTGGAGCTGGAGAGGGCGGAGAAGGAGCAGAGGGAGGCTGCCAAGAAGAAGGCCAAGCTGCAGCGCAAGCAGGAGCGGGCTGAGCTGGAGGCCAAGCTGCAGCAGCTCGAAAAGGAGAAGAGGGAGAGTGAGCAGCGCGAGAGGGAGATGCGGGAGAAGGAGCAGCTGCAGATGCGGGAGATGCAGCAGCAGCAGCGGCAGGAGATGGAGCGGCAGCAGCAGCAGCGCGAGAGGGAGCAGCAGCGGGAGAGGGAGGAGCAGCGCGAGAGGGAGGCGAAGCAGCACCTGGAGTGGCAGCAGAAGCAGCGCGACAAGGCGGCCAAGAAGGCAGCAGCCAAGAAGCCTGTGGAGGACGAGGAGGCTGCCTTGGAGGCTGCTATTTTGGAGGTGCAGGAGGCCACTTCCAAAAAGCAGGCAGCAGCTGCTCTAGTCAAGGCGGAGCTGGACAAGAAGACGGCGGCAGAGGCTGCAGCCAAGGAGCGTGAGGAGAAGGCAGAGGCCTTGCTCTCATCCTTGCACAAACGCCCCCGCATCTACATGCCCAAGCACGACATAGCCCCCATGCCCAACCGCATGGCCATCTTTACCTTCATGCTGTGCTGCTCCCTGCGTGAGAACTTGATGCTCAACATCCTCGCAGCATTTGCAGTCTGGTCCCTTAAGGTAGACCTTCCCCACTTTTTAGTCCTCCGCCCCATCTTCACCTCGCACGAGAACACTGGGCTCAAGGTGCCCGAGCAAAAGCCCCTGTACAAGAACAGCACCACTGCTACCAAGGGCCTCGTCATGATTGTGCAGTCTCTCCGCAACATTGTGGGCGTGGTGTTTGACCTCAGCCACATTCTGCTCTCTGAAGACATCACTGTCTTTAACAGAAAGATCCAGCTCCTCTACAGCATTGCCAACCTCCGCCAGTTCTCCATGCTTTTGCTAGAAGGCATTGATGCCCTCACAGCTCCCGGGCAGCTCCCCAGCCCAGAGCTGTTAGAGCTGTTCAACAGGGTGTCCTGCTTTGAGCAGTTTGTCCAAGGCCCTGACTTTGCCCTGCTCTGCATGTGCCTGCCCAGACCTTCCCTGCCTGCCACTCCCGAGCCCTTTATTCCAGCCTTTCCAACCTCTTGCCCCCGTGACATTATCTCTTCTCTATTCCTGCTGGGCCCCCTTGAGATTTCCTTGCGGGACTTGCCACCAAAGTGGCAGACGTACAAGAACCTGTGCAACCCCGTGCTCTATGCCAGCAAGAAGATTTGGAATGAGAATGGGACCTATCTTAAACACTGGAGTGTGGGCAAGGACATTCCCGAGCTTGGGCTGATTTTTGATCAGCCTGGTGCTCTGGAGACTGCAGTGGGGTGGCTGGGAGGCTCTATGGACTTTTTCCACTCCCTTGTTCAGCAGACTCATGGCAACTCAATGGAGAGGGCCTGGGAATTCATTGCAGCTGCTGGCCAAAGCTATGACTTTCAGGACGACCAAGAGTGCATCCTGGCCTTTCTCCTTTCTCCATCCGTCCTAAGCACTTGGGCCAAGGAGCACGAGTACCAGCCCATCATGAGCTTTCCTCTTCCTCTGACTTTGGACACTGTGAGTTCCTAGCCTCTCGCTGCCCGCCAACCTTTCACTTTTCTGACACACCAACACTCTTTATCACACACTCTTCCCCCGCAGCGCTGGCATGAGATTTGTGAGGTTTTTGGAGACCGAGACAAGGAAATGCTGACGACCTACAAGCGCATGCTTAACAAGGCAAGAACGTGGGGGCTAAAATAAAAACTAAAAATGTTTCAAAAAGAGTAGGAAGAGCACAATAAGGCTAACAAGAAGAACTAGAGCAGAGTGTGTTGCATACTCTGGTGGAACAGGAAGTTGCTTCCCAACTGCAACTAGTAAATCCCCAGCTTCGCGCTTACATGCACTTGGAAAACGGTGAATTGAGTCTGCTAGCAAGACTGCTCTTGGATTGTGCGGATATAGCTCCCTCACTATGCGAGTATCCTTGTAAAAACCTTGAAAGTGTATAACTGAAGGAAAGGATGAGCCAAAGACTACAAGTTTACCGTCTTTCACTTCATAGTCTCTCTGTTTTTCTAAGCCAGCCATGCACACGAATAATTTACATTCATGATCTAAGGCTATGGTACCTGGATTATCAAAGAGGTACCTAGTGAAATAACGCTGGTCATCCAATTCCAATACTTGTGGATTCGCGAGAGCGGGCTCTAGAACCTTTAAAATCGCTCCAGCTCTTCCCGCATACACTCCAGAATTCAGAAACGGTAGGCGAAGGTGGCGAGTAGGGTAGGGATTTCCAATGTCTGGGTTTTCATAAGCTTCAGCTGCAAACAGTAACATTTCTTGGGGCATGTGCTCCAAGTGTGCCCCCAAACTCTGAGCATTGTGAAACAAGACATCAAATCCATCAGTGACAATGCACATTTCATTTTTTTCCAGTTTTGCCAAATGCTGTGCCAAGAGCACAAACTTTAAACCAAAATGTTTGCTCTCATGTCCAAGCGCTCTATGATCTCCAAGTCCTATAATTTTAGGGGTGAAACCCTGAGAGACAGCAGTATCTTCCCATAGATCAAGACCTGCTGTACGCTTAGTACACACTGTTAAGATATTAAGTTTTGCCATTTGTTCCTCTTCAAGGTGAAAACAGCATCATCCAGAGTAACGCAAGTAGTATGCAACATATTGCCACAAGGGTGACTGGTGAAATGTTCCATTTTCTCAACAAGGGCATCTCCTCTTGCCTTCTCACACTGAGTGATTTGGGTGTCAAAAATGGTGCTTTTACATTCTCATCTTGTTTTTTCTTCTCATGAAAGGCCCTAGTCAAACTCAGTGGCCTGCGCAATTCCAGCTTCTCCATTTTGTTAAAGGGCCGTAAAAAGGGGGAGGCTCTACGCATCCTCCTCCCACCCCTCTGCAGTCTCGCCAGCAGGGCTTCCGCCCCCCATGCTCATGCCCCCGCCCTCCCTCTCCTCTGCGGACTGGTGCGCGGGGGCCTCAGCCGCTGCGGACTGGTGCGCGGGGGCCTCAGCCGCGGCGGCCTCAGCCGCGGGGGGCTCTGCTGCGGGCACAGTGTCCATGTCCAGCTCAGCAGCAGCGGCAGCCTCCTCGCGGGCATAGCGCTCGAGGGCCTCGCGCTTCTCATTCTCCATGCGCTCCTTGGCCGCGCGCGTAGAGGCAGCCAGCCGCTGCGCGAGCTCCTCCTGGGCAATGCGCTGCTCCTCTGCCAGCTTGACCAGGGCCAGGCGGTTCTCCTCCTCAATGCTGGCCTCCAGCCTCGCGGCAGCAGCAGCCGCCTCTGCAGCAGCCTCTGCGGCCTTGGCCTTGATCTCCTCCAAGCGCGCGCGCTTCTCCTTCTGGATGTTGTCCCGCGTCTTGGACACCTCCAGGGCCCTCGTAAAGGCCTCAGAGATCTCCTCGCTCATGATGGACAGGTCCGCGGTGGAGGCACCCATCACAGAGCGCACGCCGCTCTTCAGGATGTCGCGCAGGGTCTCGCGGTGGTCCCCGAAAGAAGCAGCTGCGGTGCGCTTGCCACCTGCGAGGCTGGGGGCAGCGGCGGCAGCAGAAGAGGAAGAGGAGGCGGCGGCAGCGGCGGCGGGGGCAGCGGCGGCGGCGGCGGCGGCGGAGGAAGAGGAGGAGGAGGCAGCGGCGGGCTCCGTGTAGGGCACGCGGGTGATGGATGGCATCCGCAGGGGAGAGAGCACGTCCCCCCCAGACTCGCAGCCCATGGAGCCGCTCTGGAAGGTCTGCCGCAGGGAGCCCCCAGACGCAGCAGTGCCAAACATGCCCCCAAAGGAAGTGTCCTGGCAGCGCGGGATTTCCGCGCGGCGGCGGGACGAGATGAAGGACGGCTCGCCCTGGGGGGAGGCCAGGCCAAAGCCCCCAGAAGAAGAGGCGGGGCGGGCGGGGGAAGAGGTGAGGGAGGGGGAGAGGGAGGCGTACCCCGGGAAGGCGGAGCTTGCCGCCGCCGCAGCCGCAGCCGCCGAGGCAGCCGCAGCCGCAGAGGCCCCCCCGCCGCCCCCAAAAATGCCCGCGTGGAACTTGCGCTGCTCGTCCAAGCGCTGCTGGGTGAGCTCCGCCTGGAACTTCTCCCGCTTCTGCTGCAGCTGCTCCTTGTCCATGGCCAGCTTCTCCGCCTCCAGCTGCAGCTTCTGCTCCTCCAGCTTCTCGCGCATGATCTGCAGCTCCTGCATCTTGGGGCTCGCGCGGGGGGCCTCGCTGCGGGGGGCCTCGCGGGCGGGTGCGCGCGGGGCGGGGGCAGCAGCTGCGGGCTGCTCCTCCATGCCAGCCGTCTCGTCATAGTACAGCTGCTGCTCGCCGCACCCAGAGAGGCCGCCGAGCATGTCATCAAAGCACGACAGCTCGCCGCCCCCGCCGCCCACAGAGCCCTCCTTGGACGACTTCTTGATCTTCTTGTTGACATCAACGCCCTCAAAGAAAGCGCTCTTCATCTCCCAGGGCAGGCTCTCCAGGTTCATGCTGAGTGGCGGGAAAAGAAGGGCGGGAAGGAAGGGGAGAGCGTGGGGGCGGGGAGCGTGAGGGAGGAAGCGCGGTGCTTGCGTTAGGCGGGGGCGGGGCGTGCGTGAGGGCGGGGCGGGCAGGTAGGGCATCTCCACAACGTACAGGATCTTGAGGCTCCAGCACTTGAAGTCCTTGATGGCCTGCTTGGTGTTGCCGCGCGTCCCAGTGCCGCCAATCTGGTCCTCGCCCAGGCCCTGCTCCTGCCTGTCGGCCTCAATCTGCAAGGCCTCATTGTGGATGCCCTCCAAGCCCGCGGGCACGTGCCCCAGCATGATCAGGTGCCTGAAGAAGGCCTGCGTGGGGAAGGGAGCGTGCGGGGCAGGGCAGGGCAAGCGCGCGGCGGGGGCGGGGGGAGCGCGGGGCGGGAGGAGCGCGCGCGGGGCAGGGCGGGAGGGGAGCGCGCGGAGGGGAGCGCGCGGGGCGGCAGGGCAGGATAGGGCAGGGCAGGGCATAGGCATGGCAGGGAGCGAGGCAGGGAGCGCGCGCGTGGTGCGGGTAGCATGGAGAGAGCGCGGGCGGGAGCGGGAGGGAGGGGGGGGACGCGTGAGAAGGGTATGGCGAGGGAATGGAGGCAAGGGAGCGGCGGGCGAGCCCAGCCACGCACCACGAGGTTCTCCTGGTAGGTCTTGACCAGCAGGCTCTGCTTGGGGTCCAGCGTAAAGCTTGCCATGGCTGCAGCGAGGGGCGATGACGCGAATGAAATTTGGTGGCCAAATTTTATCAAAAAAGAAAATTTTATTGTATATTTGAACCGGTGAACCGGTGATAGGTGACACCACCGGTGAATTTGGTTAGACCGGTGAGGAGACCTCCCTAGCTACAGCTTCACGCATTTTCTTGGTTTCTTCGGGAAACACAAGTGTGCAGATGATGGCGTCTGCTAACCTCCACAGCTCATACCCCAGAAGAGGCTCCCTGATAGGGCTGCGGTCCTTGGCTCCCTCAATAAAGACATTGTAGGAGTCATCAATGACAAGCGTGCAGCTCTGGGGCCTGCCATTCTTGTCCTTTGAGACCTTGATGATTCTCCAGTGTCCTCCCAGAAACACTGCACCCTGAGGCACTGACCTTGAGCCTTCCCAGATTCTCTCGTGGGAGATGCGGGAAGCTGCCTCTGCTAGTAAACTCTTGTGGGTGGGTGCACTTGAAATTTTTCTAGCCGTTGGTGACGACCAACTGCCACCCTCTGCAAGCTCCCTGTTGGCGTGGCAAGGTCGCGGGAAGTGGCAGGTGAGTGTGCAAAGAGGCATGGTGGTGGTTAAAGGAGGGATTTGAGCGCGAATGAAGCCTTGGCTCTACACGCACATGTAGCAGCAGAGGCAGAAGTAGGGAGTAAAATTGCCTGACAGTTGGAAAAATTAGAATTTTGACACAAAAATTTTCTTCTTTCTTTGACTAAAGTGTAGTTTAGTTGGAAGATTCGGGTTCTTCTGCAGGAGTAAAGTCCATCCCCCCAGAACCTGCAGCAGGGTCTCCACCTGAAGAGCTCTGGGATTGTGACTGAGCTAAGGACATGGCTCTCAGATCTAGGAGCTGTGGTGAGATTTCCCCACCAGCACTACTCCCAGACATTGCATAGGCTGCAAAGGAATCTTGGGCATTTTCTCCACTGGTGTGTGAATATGCCCTGCGTGCCACAATGTCCCTTAGGGTGATGGCCAGAGCTGCACAGCTTGGGATCTTGGAAAGAGCTGCCAAGTCTTGCATGGCCTCCTCAGTGTCTACAATGGGATTCTCAAAGTAGGGAGACACTATGGCACATCCCAAGATGCGGGCAATGTCTTCCCCAACTGCATTGGAAGCTTCTATAGTTCTTGCACACCCCCAGAAACTCTTGGTGATTAAATCTTGTCCTTGCACCTGCACATTCCAGGTAGATGGTGTCTCTGGATTCAGGGTCTCCTCAAGAGTGTGTAGGCCCACTTGAAAGACTATGCGTGTCGGCATGTCGCTGCGAACAATGGCTCCACCCACTGGAAGCTTTGTGAGCATTGTGGCTGTCTCCCCAGCTCTGCCACCGCGCACACTGACTTGAAGCTTGGCAAAGCGGGTATACCAGTGAGCTGCAAACACATCCCCTAAAAATCTGGGTATGCCCTCTTGCTCATTGGCAAGTTGCATGACACCTCCAGATTCCAAAGCCAGTGTCTTGAGAAGGTCAGAATTCATCTGCCCACCCTCTATTCCCAGGGTGTGAATCACTGTTTCAGAGTAGTGAGGAAATGACCTAGCAAAGGAGCAGAGCTGAGAAGACTCGTAAAGGCCTTGGGGAGGTGCATTGGCCAGGCCGTCAGTAACTAGAATCTTGATGCCTGGGCGTTGCAGAAGCGCTTCAAGGGTGTCTTGAAGGTTGGTGTTGCCATAGCGATTCACCAGCTTGATGGCCTTGATCTGCGCTGCATTGTCTCCCACCACAGTGGGTGGCAGCAAGCACTCATACTCATGATCAAAGCACCCTATGCTCAGAGAGCTACCTCTGGTCATGTCCACCAGAGCACCTACTGTGCAATTCAGCGTCTCCATTGCCTTTAGCATTGAGCCACTTCTGTCCAGGGCAATGTGAATGTCCATGGGTCCAGCCAGCTCTCGTGCTTCCTCCAAAGTCTCAACAGGCTTCACTGGAGACAGGGTAAGCATCCCAAAGCGCTTGTTGCGGAAAGCCACAGTCTTGAAGGTGGTGAGCATGGTAGGGTGTTGTGCAAGCCAAGAATTGAGAGAATTAATTCCTAATTTTTTATGAAATTATTTCGTCTATTCTACTCTATTCTTCTACTCTATCCTTTTCCCCTCTACTCAAATGCACTTTCTTTACTTGCTAGCTGTGAAGGATGGCATCAAGTCTGCACTCTGTGCATCCAGAGAAAACAGGTTTGACAGGGAGGCAGTGTGGAAAATGGTGGTACAAGCTCAGAATGACATGGAGGCAAGAACCTTGGCTTCAACTCGCGAGTCAGTGCGGAGCAACTACACCACTCTCAAGTATTGGACCAAGACTCCCGAGCTGCAAATCCTCAGCATTGACTGCACCCTTTTAGGTGTGGCAGTGGAGAATGAGTCTCAAGTCATTTGCACGTACGAAACCCACCTGTAGGCTTGGGCGACAAAGCCCCTTCCCCAGAAAAATAAAAATTAAATTTTTATTTTTTTATTTTTTTTACCAGCCAATTTCTTTGCCATGCAGCAGGGCTCTCTCGTGAGCTTTGTGGATGCTAACAAGACGGGCGTCTATGTGGTAGACTGCATAGAGAAGGAGGAATACATTGAGAAGGTGAGGAATGGTCCAGCCATAGAGCACACCAAGAATGTCTGGCACCTTTATGACATGCTGGACAAGCGCAAGAAAATCTGGAAGGCGTTTAAGGAAGACATTCGTCCCCACAGCTTTGAGCGCACCAAGCGTTCAGACAGTGAGAACCAGAGAGACAGCAGCATTGAGCGGGGTCGCCCGCGCAGCGACACTCTCTGGCGTGGTTCACCAAAGTCAAAGGACTCTCGGTCCAATCATGTCAAGGTGACTAGGAATAAATTTCATCTTCTTGATTTGCTCTGCATGGTGGCTTTGCAAAGGCGTTAAGGCGGATAAGAAATTCGTTAAAAGTTTTTCGCAGAGTAAAAGGCAAGTAGACAAAAAATGCAGATGGTACAAGAGCCCGAAGTCCTTAGGGGCTATGAGTCTGCACGCCGCAAGGTGGCAGAAACACTAGCCAATCTGAATTTTGCTCGAGTTGTTAGCGTGATTCAAAACACTTCTCGCTCTAACCGTGGAGACTTTATGTTTCAGGGGGAAGTTGAAGAAGTGTTTTGTGGCAAGCATGGGCGTCATGCAGCTCGTCATGCCTTTTTTAGCAAGTTTACCCGCAATGAGAGTGGCGTAAGTGTCATGGGATGTTTTAATCTGGCAGATACTCCCATGGGAACTGCTCACCTGAGTTCAGTGCCTCAAATTGGGGATGTTCTGGTGGGTAGTTTTGTCACTGCCACTGCCAAGGGAAAGCTACCGTATGAATTCAAGGGTTGGTGCAACAATGGCAAGCCTCTGTTAGAACTCATGCGAATTTTACAGTTTGGATCACGCATGTCCAAGGGAGAACTTCATACTTTGCTGAGGCAGCCTGCCAGTGTGACTGCCTCCTTCGCTCTGAGACTTCAGGCTGCTTCACTGGGAAGTACACGCATTGTTGCACAGCGTGCTGCAGAAGCACAGGATGACATTTGGTTGCTTGCTAGAGCCTTGTGCTTTCGTGAGTTGGACATTGACCCTAAACTCAAATTGAGTAAGCCTCACTTTGAGATTCTTAATCAATTAGCCATGACTACTTTGGATGAGGAAATGTTGGAGGATTTGCAGAAATTGGCTCCTCCTATGCCTGAACAACCCTTGCATATCCCCCCTTCCCATTTTACTGGATTCACTGATCCAGCCGCGGGGTACTCTGCGGGGGCTTTAGCTGGCTATGGCATTGGAAACTATGGATATGGCATTAAACCTCAAGAGCTTCCAGAAGGTGGGAAAACTCCTCCTTACTTTCCTTCTTCTCCTGTAGCTCCAAAGAAGCACACCTCCATATATGATGATGAAGACAATCAAATGTCCAAGACTCCTGAATATATGCCTTCTTCTCCAAAAGCTGCTCCTACTTCTCCACCCTATAGACCTTCATCTCCCGTTTTTAGTCCAGAATCACCACCTTCAAAGTCTCCCGCGTATGCTCCCTCTTCTCCTGTAAATCTTCCGAAAGAAGAAGGGGAAATCACCATGGAACCTGCACCAAAACCACCATCAATGCTCACCAAATTATTAAGCACTATTCACTTGCCACCTTCCCATCCTCCAAGTAGTTCCATAGCTGCTCATCAACCTAGCCCTCAGTTTTCTAGTCCTAAAGGTTTTTCTAGTCCTAAGGTTACTAAGGCTAGTTTAGTAGATTATAACGACATTTAGGGATAAAACTTTTTTCACTTTCAAACAGCAAACCCTTTATAAAGATGGAGCATATTTCAAAGTCCATGTTTCAAGACAGAGGTTTAGGAGAATCAGCAGCATTTCTCTTGGCTAGCAAGCTTAAATATGGTCCTTCTGCTCAGACCTTTAGTTCACAGCGACACTTTGATTCAGCTCAAAATTTCTCATGGATGGACAGAGTTCTTGCCCACTGTGCCCATCTTGAAGTCACCCCAGATCTCAGTGCATCTTTTGAGACGCTAGCAAAACTTACTGGTCATCAAAATGACTTGGATGAAGTGAAAGCAGAAGACAAGCGAATTGCGGACCTTATGGCCACTGTAAAGGCTGAGCGTAAGGATGGCTTTTTAGTATGCAGAAAGGAAGGGTGCAAGTCAAAGGCAATTAAAATTGATCAAAAACAAACTAGGTCAGCTGATGAGCCCATGACACTGTTTGCCTTATGCGAAGATTGTGGAATGCAATGGACAGTCAAGGGATAGTCCAAGTATGATATGAGGGATAAATTTTAGTTTGTGTCTGTGTTGGTTGTTAAATCACAATGGAGTTTTCAGGTGAAGCCGACGACTATGCCCCCCAATTCGAATCTTGTGCATGGGTTACTGAAGGAGAAATTGAAGAAGCAGCAGTTAAAAGCCCTCACTGGGGGAAACTAAATGAGATTCACCATCAAATGCCTTTAAGATCAACCAAAGTCAAGCGTGAATTAGATGGCTCACGTTCTCATGCAACTCAACGTGGCAAGGAAGCTGAACAATTATTTGTGGAATTAGCCTCAAAGGAGTGGACTGTGCATGAAACTACTTTGCAAGAGGATAAGGTTGGACATATTGATTTCTACCTTCAACAACAATCGGTTCAAATTCCTTTAGATGTTAAAGCATTGCGATGCATAACACGAAAACGGGGACTTCAGAACAAGTACGTGTGGGTGGAATTACACAAGACTGGGTTCTTGTTTGGGGGACAGAGCACATGCATAGCCTTGCAGTACGCCACTCAGAAATTCTTGTTGGTGAACAAGAAAGCTCTTCAGGATCTGGTGATACAGTCATTTCTTGACAAAACTCCCGTTAGATGGAATAACCAAGCGTTTCACAGAGCTTTTCAAAGAGAAGACACAAATGAATGGATTGGATTTGTGGAATTACTTAAAGTGGCTCAAACGTGCGCAGTTGGTATTGTTAATAAGTAGTTCTTGCCAATTCTCGTGGAGTGTAATAGAAAGTCTTGTTTACATAGCCAGGTTGCCCCGCAGGAATCCCATATAAGACCTTTTGAAGTACAGCCTGTCTTCCAAAGGCATCCTTGTAGAAAAAATTTTGAGGACTTCCTAATTTTCGGTCGATTTTTGCCATTACTGAATTCACAAATGAAGGGTAGTACTTGATTGAATTCTCAAAGGCTTGATAATCGGCTGCAGTTCTGGCGTACCCCGTATACCCAGTCTTTACATTTTCTTCTCCGAATCCATAGAATGCTCGTATAATATTGAATACTTTAGCCTCAGTTTGATCTAAAGAGGAAATGAATTCCAAGCCTTTATAATCAGCTCCTACTCGTTCCCCCAAGGCATTCTCTAAAACAGAGAAATTGTCTTGACCTTTGGCAACCACAGCTTGAAGGGGTAAGGTTTCCGCACCTGTACGAATTCTTAAGGCCTGTCCTAAAACATCATTTAACGTTACAGGTGGGCCGCCACCAGCTGCATTTATATCTGCTACTTCTTGTTGAAATCGAGGCAAAGATGAATAATTAGAATATCGTTGTAATGTGTCATATATTGTTGATCTTACACGGTTTGTTTCCGTCGAGTCTAATGGAAATGATAATGCTTTTCTTGTCGCTTTAAGAGAACTTTTGATTAATTTTCCTTGGTCGAAAAGAGGTGCTGGAGCAGCAAGGGGAGCAGGAGGAGGGGGGGAATATATATCATAATCTAATTCATCTGGTGCAGCTGCAGCTGCCAAAGCTGCTGCAAAACCGCCACCTCCAGCTGCTGCAGCTCCGCCGCCACCTCCACCTCCACCAGCTGCTGCAGCTCCGCCGCCACCTCCAGCTGCTGCAGCTCTTAGGGGTAAAGCAGCTCTTAGGGGTAAAGCTCTAGCACCACCCACTCCTGCTAATGCTGCTAATACAGGAGAAAGAGTTCCAGGGGTAGGAGGAGGAGGAGGTGGGGAAGCGCTGGCACCTCCACCACCACTTCTCGCTAAAGCTGCTGAAAGTAAAGCACGCGCACGAGGACTAGAATTAGGAAAACCTGCAGCAGTAAATGCTGCGGCGGAAGGGGAAGAAGAGGGGGCTGTAGCTATTTTTGTTATAGCTGAAGGAAGAGCGGCACTCGAAGATGTCAAACTACCCCCTGCTGCTGCTACTGATGCTGCTACTTCAGGCAATCTACGTACAGGTCCCGTACCAATTCCACTCCAAGCTGAAGTTAATACATCAAAAGGATCTGAAGCCGCCGCTGCTGGTGCTGCCGCTGCTGCTGATGCTGCCGCTGCTGTTGCTGATGCCGCTGTTTCTGCCGCTGCTGTTGCTGCCGCTGCTGTTGCTGCCGCTGCTGGTGCTGCCGCTGCTGCTGCTGTTTCTGCCGCTGCTGTTTCTGCCGCTGCTGTTGCTGCTGCTGTTGCCGCTGCTGTTGCTGCTGCTGCTGCCACCGCAGCATCTGAAGGGGCACCCAAGGTAGCTCTCGCAAAAGATGAACTCAATGCTTCTAAAGGAGAGGGACTTGAGCTCCCACCAGCACTAGACCCCACTTCAGTACTAGACCCCGCTTCAGTACTTGACCCCGCCCCTCCAGAACTAGACCCACCCACAGAATCTAGTAATAAGCCTATACCATCACCAAGGTTAATGTCTCCTCTTATTCTTTTTAGCTTTTCCCTAAAAGAGTCCTCTTGAAAATTTCTAGGGAACTTTGATTGAAAGTAAGACACAATAGCATCTTCATTTTCTGCGTTTCTCAAAAAAGCTAAAACAATACGACCATTTTCGCTTGTTGTTGGATCTGAGCTTTCACTAAAATATCTAGCAACAGAAAAAGTCCCATCGGGTATTTCTCCACTCGCTATTTGTTCATCAATGATTTCCCGCAATATTCGCTCCGCTTTTAATTTCGCTTCTACTGGATTAATGTTTACTGTTCTAATACTAAGAAAAGAAGAATCGTCTCCACCTCCTCCACCTCCACCCCCTTCAGAACTCGAAGGAAGAGCCAAGACCCCTGTTGAGCCTCCACCCCCTTCAGAGCTCGAAGGAAGAGCCAAGCCCCCTGTTGAATCTCCTAAACTGGATATATGTCGATCTACCTCTTCTTCTGGCAAAGAATTCATTAATTGTAAAGCTTCAGGGACACCTTTAGGTACCTTAGATCCCCAATTTGCTCGTAAAAGAGACGCCTCTGCAAAAAATCCTGGATTTCTTTGTATGGCAACCCGTAAAACTTGAACTGCAACAAAGGCAACAAGAGACGCTAATGATGCATATCCAGTTAAACCAGAGCCTAATGACGAACCCACTGAAAGCGCGCTAGAGCCAAATGAACCGAGAACTGAACTAGCAAAGCTTACTGTACCTGTTATATCATTTACTACGACTCCCAAAATTTGATTAATTTGAAAAATTCCAAAGAGCACAGCTAAAATAGAAAGAATTATACGATTAGCTTCTTCATCTGCTTTACGTAATTGGTATTTTCGTTCAGGGTGAGTCACCTGGGCTGCTTGTAAATCTGCTTTTAGCTCTAAAGCTTGTTCTATACTTGTCCCTCCAAGTTGAGCAGCTTCTACAAATCTCCCTTGAGAAATAAGCATAGCCATCGTTCTAGGAGTGTTTCTTAATACTGGTTCTTTTTCAGCGAAATTTAATTCAGCTGGAGTTGCTTCTCCTAATCCACCTCTCCCTCCAGCTGCTGCGGTTAAAGGTACTTCTGCACCTCCCCCTCCAGCTGCGTCAGGACGACGCAAACTAACTGTTCCGTCGTCAAAAAAAGTTCTATTAGCAGGGGGCTCTGCTGCTGCTAATGCCTCTGCCGCTCTTCTTTCGTCCTCCGGTACTACCGGTTCTGCTGCCACTGCTGCCACTGCTGCTGCCGTAGGTGCCGCCGCTAACGCTGCTGCTGCCTCAGCTGCTGCTGTCGCTGCTGCTGCTGTCGCTGCTGCTGCTGTCGCTGCTGCTGCTGTCGCTGCTGCTGCTGTCGCTGCTGCTGCTGCCTCAGCTGCCGCTGTCGCTGCTGTTGCAGGACCACCGCCACCGCCGCCACCCGCTGCTGCCGCTGCTGCTCCTCCCCCCCCACCCGCGTTTGCTCCGCCAAAGGTTCTGTTCTTGTAATTTCTTCTTATATCATCTATAATACCTAAAAATGGTTCTGTAACTAATGCAGTTGCTAAAGAATTAGTAGAACCTTTTAATTCCGCTGGAATTCTTAAAAAACCTTCGACAATTGCTTTATAAGAATAATATAAAAAGTCGCTTTCTGCAATATTGCTACCCTCTCCATAAGTTAGGTTAAACCTATTTGTCAAGTACCCTCTAAAGGCAACAGCTTTTGCAGAGGTGTCCCCACTTATTACTCCTGCTTCTTTAAATAAAAAGTCTAATAAAGTATTGAAAGGTACTGGATTGGGAAGAGAACTTGGATTTGGAGGACTCCCTTTGATTATAGCTCCAACATTTACATATTTCTTTTCATCCCCTTCCTTTCCATTGTCAAAAATCAGTGAAGGTGGGAAATTAATATTGTTTAGTGGAAAGGTAAACTCTTCAGTTTTATATCCAGCTGGTAAAGTCAAAAGATTTTTAGGTGTTTGTTTCCCAGCAATGTCAAAAGCTCTCCGGATAGCCAGAACTGTTTCGGTATATGTCGCAGTACCCTCAATTTTAGATGTAATTAAGGTACTAAGTAAGGTCATAGCAGCACTTAAAGTTAAAAGAGGACCACCACCCTCGAGAGAAATTTCATAGTCGATTTCATCGGGTACAAGATCAATGCTGAGTGTATCCTCTATTTTTTGTTTGAGGTGCTGTATGTAAATTTTAAGGTACTAATTCAAGGACTTTCCATACTTTGGCCCAATCCACTAGAGATGGATCTTGTGGTCTGCATCTCTCAGTGAACTTGGTTAGGATTAACTCTTGCAATTTCGCAAGCATGGTAATTTTCTCCAAGTTGAGAGGACGCTCTTCCAACACAGTTTCAGTGACACTTTCGATGAACATGCTAAAGTCATAGCCCGTATCTCCACTCAAATCGGGATCCCAGGTCCCCCAACTCTTTCCAATGTCAGAAGTTAAGCGGGAATTACTATGAGAAGTCTCGCTGCCCCCCTGAATCAGTAGATCAATGTCTAATCTCACTAATGCCTTTTCCTCAGACATGGAACTCAGGCCGAAATCTATAATGGTGGCATCATACCCCACCAAGGGAATCCTTACTAATCCCTCAGGAGTTTGAATTTCGAGCTCTCCTGCTTCATTGCGAGGAGAGACCATTACATTTCCCAAGTGTAGGTCATGATGCTTGAGCTTCATACGCAGCTGGGCAAGGCGAATTCCTACTAATACTTGAGCAATGCAAGAATGCAATTGAGCGCAAGTCATCTTGTACAATTCCTTGTCCATATCATTCCCCCCTTGAACCTTTTTGAACCCAAGCGTGCGTTTCTGCACATTTGCATACACTAGTGCAGCACGTGAAAACATAGGCACATCTGCCATGGTAGTGCGAACAAAGAAGCTGAGCAATGCCTCATGAAAAAATTCATTGCATCTCAGACAGTCAGACAAGCCATCATAAACCCACAAGGCATTGACCCAAGTGCAAAACCTACGAGAGTATCCCTTTGAGTCATTGATTAAATCAATTTCACCCCTCACTACTTCTCCTCCTACACACCATGTGTCTACGGGGACTGTAAGGGCATGAAATTTAGAGGCTTGAGTTCTCAAGCGTATCCACAAGTCAATTTGATCACTCTTGAATTTCTTGTAAAACACAGAGTCGGCACATTTTGTCTCTGTAATTTCAGAAGCATCTGTCATTTCAGCTTCTTCATCTGACTCTTCAGACTCTGAATGGGAAGACTCTGAAGACTCAGTCTCGCAGTCATCAAATGGGGGGATAAAATCTTCTGCGCTCCACCCATCTTTGAGTAAAGCAATCAGCCATTGGATCATTTTGTTTACCTTAGCTTCCACTTCAAAAGATAAAAACGAACGGATGTCATTGCTCTTGCCCTGGAACGCCAAGTCTGAAGAAAAGACGCGGGAGACTTTCTTCACTACCGCGGTGAATTCTTCCTTTCAACAAAATGTCACGAAAAGTCAAGTTCTGCAGGCACAGCTCGCGCAAAAAAAAGTAGAGTATGCTACCCTCACTAAAAAGGCAGTGCCAAGGTGGTTGCAGAGAAAGGCAAAGGACTTGGAGTCATCCATCCAAAAGCTAGAGCAGGCCGTAAGACAGGTTGTGGTAGACAAGGTAGAGTTACGACAAAATGCTGAAGAAAAAGAAGCCAAGTACGCGGAATTGCTGAGAAAGCTCAAGACAAACCCCAAGCACCTAGTAACTCAGTCTGCACACAGCATTCTGCCAGCTACAGCCAAGAAGAAAAATGCGGTAGTGGTGGCATCCCGCGAGAATATTGCTGAATTACTAAGGCAAAAATTTAGGGCAGAGTTAGGACTGCAAGACATGCCCCTAATGATTACAGCTGGAGATGTGTGTGATGACTGTGGACTTAGCATGTTAGTGGTCAGCAATGATTCCATGTTGACATGCCCACAGTGCCATAAAATGCGGGTATTGCCAAATACCATGTCAAGCAGTGCAATGCAGGACTCTGATCCAGCATCAGTCATTACCAAGCACAGATTCACAGAGTGGCTAGAATTCATGCAAGCCAAGGATGTGTGCACACCCCCCGATGATGTGCTGGAAATTGTGGGCAAGTACTTGATTGAGAATCACTTGACTGGCTTGGAACAGCATGCTAAAGAAATTGCAGAGGAGCGTTCTAAAAATGGCCCCTTTAAGGATGTACTGGATGCAGAGCGTCGCTTACCTGGACTTGGGATTTCAGCAGCCTGCAAGACACTAATGACTAAAAATCCTACTTTGGTAAGAGGCATACTCAAGCAATTAGTATCAAGAGGGGAATCAGACAAGCTTAGAAAGTTCTATGAACGCTCAGTGAAAATTACTGCCTTGCTCACGGGGTACTGGCCTCCACGCTTGAGTGGTTCTCAAGAAGAGATTATGCGTATGATGTTTTGTGCAGCTGCACCCTTTTACGAGCGAGAACGCAAGCCTAGAACTACCACATGGCCTGGAGGCTTTCCATATTTCCTGAGGTCCTTGTGCATTTTACTGGGGTGGGATGAGTTTGCTCAGCAATTCCCAGTGTCTAATACTTCAATCAATGTGGCAAGAGATGCACTTCGCCAAAAGATATGGTCCTTGCCTGAAATGAATTGGGAATGTGTGCCTTACATGGGAGAGCTACCTCCTATACAATTACCTGATGGTACTACTCTTAATACTTGCTTGGAAGACTTGTCAATGGATGATGAAGATGAAGTTCAAGCTCCTAAAACCAAGTCAGTTCCTAAAAAGCGGGCAAGACCTCCTTCCATTTTTGAATTTGGCTAAAAATTCCAAAGTAGGATAATTTTTTCTCTCAAATTATTCGCCCCTCAATTCCCAACTCTCCCGCAAAATGATCCTTTCTTACGCGGATGAGATTCATGCCATGTTTAAGCCAGAGCTTGGCCCACCTGAGCGCTTTGTGGATTCCATTGCATGGCCCTTTGAGGTGGACAAGGATTCCTTGAATGATGCTCTGTTTCAATCTACACGGCAATTGGCTGATGGTTCTTACTTTACGCTGAGCCCCCTTGGTGCCCTGTGCTCTGGGCGTGAATTCATCAAGGAGGATGCAGTACGCAGACTCATTGCGGCTACCATTGACTTTCGTCTTAATCATAAGGAGAAGGACACTGTGCAAACTCTGGTGATGCACGCTGGGCCTGTTTTGCTTGACCTGGATGTCAAGAGCACTCCTTTGAGCGAGCAGCTGAAGAAGGGACTAGAACTGCTTCAAGAACGCAAGGATGTGTGGACATGGCTTGTGGGGGCAATTCAGGGCACACATGAGTATGAGGACATTGTAGCCTATGACAGTGTGCAAAAGCAAGAGAGGGATGATGCCATTTTAGAGTTATACGAAATGGTGTTGTAAACTCAAGCAAGATTAAATTGTTAATCGAGTCCCAACAGTCTACAATTTCAATTTCAAAAATTGTAGTGCGTCTTGAGTATATGGATCTAGACTGTCACACTTCTCATGTAAGTCAATAACTTTGCACTTTGAAAAAGCTAATACACCAATAGGTATACCCCCCTTTGGAAAGCATCGTTTTACATACGCATATATATGCCCTAGTCTCTTACTCAGGGAATCAATATCATCATCGTCTTGTATACAATAGACTTGTAATCCATTTACAGTTTTGCCTTGTTTTTTGCATTTCTTCACTAAAGCAGAAGATTTCCCTAACATTCCTACATGGCAAACTTCAGCTAGCTTGGCAGCACATTCTTGGGGTCTACGATCTAGTTCTGCACTAAGCGAAGCAAATCCCCACCTTCCCTTGAAGGGGCCATCCGCATGTTTTCCTAAAATTACTTTTTGACCGCTCTGAATGACAAGGCACACAACTTGGCTCGTTTGTTTGCTTTCTTCTTTCAAAAAAGTAATGAGGCTTAACAAAGTAAATGGCATCAGAAGCTGCAGTAGCTTCAATGCGTCCACCTCCATCCTTGGCTGCTTACTTGCAGAACATGGGGAATGAAGTCAGGGAGAAGGAATTGACGACTCCTGGCTCCTTTCCGCCTCCCAGTTCTCCGCCTTTCAATGCTCCGACTCCTAATTCTTCTCTGTTGGCCACAGCTCAGCGGGAAGCTCAAAAATTCAAGGCCATGCAGGAGCGTAGAGCACAGTTAACACAAGAGTTACAAAATATAGAAATGCAACTCACCAAGTCTCAGGGAGCGCTTGAGGTTTTTCAGGCAATGGGGATTCTTCGATTGGGGTAGAAAAATTTTGCATTTGAATAGGAATAAAAACGAGAGGTGGTCAATCCTTGTATACGCTCGACTATTTAAAGCGTAGAAAACAACAACAATTAGCAGATTCCCGCCTGAGACTGCAGCGACAGGCCAAAGTAATGAATTTAGATCGATTTGACAACCCCGACTTGCTTCAAGCTCGTGCAGAGGCTGATACCTATTCCAATCTTAGAATATTTGAGCCATATCCTGAGTATGACCCTCTTGTCGCCTACACCCCTAATCAAGTGGTGTGGTGGAACAATGGATCGTATCGCGCAACCAAAAATAATCTGGGAATCAATCCAAATTCTAGAACTGATTGGGAAGCTCAGGGATCTCATCGGGGGTACTATAGAGATCAGACCTCTCTGGAACATCTTCAAAAATTAGAATACTTGAGAGTGCAAAATGAATTACTGGGTCCCACGTGGAGAGACATTTATCTAAAAAAGAATGAACTGAGCGAAGCAGAGTCCTTGTTAATGGAAGCAACTGCTGTTGCAGATAGGCCTCGCGTACTCTTTGATTATCGCACAAATAGAATCCCTCGAATTCAAGCCAAGAGTGTCGCACTCGGAGTCACCCCTGGCCTTTTGATTGATGACACTGACATTTGAAAAATAAGTAAGAGTAAAATAAAAATACCTCACAGTCCAAAGTCTCGTAGATCTCGCTCTAAATCACGCTCTAGATCACGCTCAAGAAAATCTCGTAAATCTCCTCGCAGAGTGGTAGTGGTTCGCCCCATCATTCGCAGATATGTGAGAAGGTCTCCAAGAATTATTGTACGTAGATCCTCGCCCAGAATCTTTGTACGCAGAAGCCCAGTGTACATTCCTCGTTACATTAACTATGGTACCCCGAGGCATCTGAGAAGTCCACGCATAGTGTACAGAGACAGGCCTGTGCCCGCATCTGACACGCCTGCTAAAGCAGCAGAGCTTAGACTCGGTGTAGACGAATATCGTGCTGCACGGGCCAGGCAGGCAGAAGTTGACCGCCTTCGTGCTTAAGAATTCTAAAGCTCTAAAGCTCTAAAAGGTAATCAGGTTTCCACAGCTTGGGGTCTAGAGATGCAAGATACTGCTTGGCTACTTTATTTGCTTCTTCCTTGAATCCATGCTCGCGAGCCAGTCTTATATAGGTTTCAATGGTAAATCTACGATCTGTCTCCAGCTCATAATTCATGTCAATGACCAAGGAAGTTAAGTGTGTGCCTTGAGCTTCGGGTTCCTTTTGTCTTCGCTTGGCTTCTGCAGTTGCTTTAAGTGTTTCCTCCTCGGCATCATGTAAAATTCTTTTTCGTTTCCCCACACCAGAAGCATGAATGTCTCCTTGGATGGAAAGTCCATCAAGCAATAATTTTCTAGCCAATCGCAGAGGTACCTTGGTAGAAGTTTCTCGAATACTGAGAGTAAAACCCTTGTCGTCTCCAAGCATTTTTGTCAATTGTATCTCTTCGCTGGGATAAGGCTGAACATTCATAAACTCTGGAAATTTCGGCACGCATTGGATCAAATCATTCTCCTGTGCTTGAGCGTACACATCATCATGGGTTTTTTCATGGTGGTGCCCCTTTGCTCCGCATTTTGTGCACACTATATTCTTGGTAACACCTTGAAGCAAGGTCTGATTTCTTGTCAAGTACAAGTCATCCTCAGTAGGGTGCTTTTCCAGGTCTGATCGCCGTTTTACTTCTTGTGTTCTCGCCAAGTACTCTGCCTCAGTTTCAGAGGCAAAGCGTTGACCATACTCTTTTTTCCTGCTTAATGGCACAGTGAGTTTAGCTGCAAAGGGTCTGGGTGTCCTTACAAGCAAAATCCACATTCCAGCTTGTAGTCCATCCTTGGCTTTTAATCTCTTGAGCAAATTAAGGCAAGGGAGTTCAAGATGAGTCTTTAGGTGAATGGTGGTGAAATGATCAAAGGCTTTCTGAGTGCTCCCCCCCTTCTTGACTACTGGGGAAAATGGAAAGACTTTCCAGGCCCAAAGCATGTCGTGCGGATAGGACTTGCCATAATTAGTTTCACGATCGTACTGCATTTCCTCCCAGCAAATACTTTTGCGGGGTAAAGTAACAAGCTCCCACTCTACTGAATTAGTTTCCTCGCTATTCGAATACCCTATGACGATCTTGTCTTTGAAAAATGTATCAGTGCCTTCTTCAAGTGCTACGGGGTACATACTGGCTCCCAAGACTTGCAGCACATTAATGTCACGCATTTTTGGCTAGCTAGCTACTCTCTACAAACATGCCCCAAGAAAATTATCCAGATGAAACAAATAGACATTGGACCCTTCCTTAATGTGAATAGGATATTTGATGTCTCGCTTGTCCTTAGTAAATTGGGATTAAGAAACTTTAAAACACATTACACCTTCTTTCTTCATTTCAATGGAGTCAATATTCGCTTGAAATTGGAAATTGAGCGGGGTACTGAAGATGATGGGAAGAAAATAGAGTCACTGTTTCTGTTTATGACTGGAATGGGGGTCATTGGAAAGGCTGTCCGGGAGTGTGACAAGGTATTGATTGGTACAGCAAAGTACAAGCTAATTAATTTAGAGCGTTATTTTCAAGACATATTAAAGGATACAGATGATGAAGAGGACATTTCAGAAGTTGAATAGAACTCAAAACAACACTCCTTCCTTGGTGCTCTCATACTTGGCCTCGGAACCCCATTTAGCTAATTTTTCTTGCAAGGTAATGTTTGAAGTCATCCCCAAGATTGCTCTCCCGTGGACTAGAATATCTTCATTACTAGCTTCCAAAGCTACATCATTAAACCATTCTTCATTAGATTGCTGAGAAATTGCCCTTAAAAGCTGTTGTTTGCTCTGTTCCCGCGAGGGCATGTTTGTGATGAGAGTTTGACCAATACTACGTGATGCATGCACTACAGAGGACAGACCGAATTGAGCAGCGATAAAATAACTGAGAGCCAAATCCTGCTCTTGAGCTTTACTCAGGGCTAAAAAATTTGACTTGGTGGTCAAAAAGGGATAGCGTAAACTCAATCCAAGTGATTTTAATACATAAGAGTGATGCAATTCTCGCACATCAAGACTTAACATTAAAGGATCCACATAAAAGTACCCCGGTCTAGATTTCGGGCGTGTTCCAAGCACGCTATTAATAATTTCTAGGAAACTAGAGGGTTCGTATTTTAACAGGGGAAACACTTTGAATTTAGCCTCCTTAAGTTTTGCTGCTGTTTCCTCCCAGTCTGTTCTCATTAGCGTATCCCAATGTTTCTCCAATATCACTAATGAGGGCAACCACATGATAAGACAGTCTGGTTCTATACTCTCAATCCCTTGCAAAATTTCTACGCTCTTGCTCAGCACGCTGGCAGCCTTCTTATAGTTATACTTGTGCAAGTGTACATTATCAGAAAAGAAGACATTGTAAGTTGGCATGCTTTGACAAATGCTTAGCAGATCAATGTCCCAAGGTGTCACTTGATTCGGTGCTTGAAGTGGAATTAAAATGTGCATGTGAAGTTGGGTAGGGCACATGGATCGATCAAATGCCTTGCATATTTCTTCTAGGCGTTTTGGTGGCTCTTCACCCCCATAAAACAGCACATGGACAGGTTTCTTGTTTGCACACTGTTCTTCTGAATTTTTTAGTGTTGCGTGAGTTATAAAGTCCCTATACCCCACAAACAGAATAGTTAATGAAGCAATAAGAATTCCTAGGATAAAAGGAACCCAACTGAGAGGCACCCAACTCACTTTTTTGTTGAGCGTTGAAGTATAGACACCTGGCTTTAGTTTTGACACAAGTAAAACCCCGCTATGGATACTCTTCATTTCGCAGGTCTAAGTCTGTGGAGCGAACATCAAAGCAATTCTTTGCCTAAATTAAGGGCACTTACCTCTGGGCAAGCAAGCGAGTCTGTAAGCGAGAGAGCTATCGTGTTTGTAGAGCCACGTAAGCATCCTAGTACTGAGTTTGTGTTACGCAATTTTACTCTGTTTTTGCCTAACTGGAAAATCATTGTGGTTCATGGAACTGAGAATGAGCTTTACATGAAGACAATTTGCTCCTCAATCAAGGCAGAGTTTGAGTTTATTAATTGCAAGGTTGCCAATTTACCTAATCAGTCGTACAATACACTGTTTACAGCTCCATCCTTTTGGGCCTTGCTGCCCCCAAAAGTCATAATTGCTCAGACTGATACTTTATTGATGAAGCCAGCTACTGCTGAAATAGAATCACTGCTAGAAAAATATAGCTTTGTTGGAGCCCCCTGGAGTTACCTGTGTCAAAGATGCCAAAAACCCCTGGCTAAACAGTGCGGCCACATGATTGATCAAGAAGTAGTGTGTTCACTAGCTCCCGCCATGGTTGGCAATGGAGGACTGAGTTTAAGAGACACAAAGGTCATGAAGGATATTTGTGCCGAGTCATGTTTAGATTCTACACCATGCCCAAAAATAAGTCAATTGTGGAAAGTACCTACGGGAAGAAACGTGCTTAAAGGCACTTCAAATGAAGATGTATTCTTTTGCAAATCGATTTCTTTACGTGATTTACCCATGCCTAGCCGTCAAGAGGCATTAGAATTTTCCATTGAGCAAGTTGGACCACTAAGTTGGAATGAGTTTCCCGCAGTGGGAATGCACAAGCCTTGGGTTTATTTACCTTTACCCCTAGTCGGTGCATTACTTGAACAAATCAAGTATTAAATTTTATCCTCCATAATAGCCTGCGCATTTACTTAAGCATTATTGAAGAGGCATGAGGAAAATGGGATGCATGGCATCAATCCCCGCAGCAGTTGCTACTCCCAACTTTAAGGTTTATGTGTGCAGGACTTCAGAGGCTATAGAGCCTCATTTTTATGTGGGAGTAACTTCAAAGCCCTTGCTTGAAAGACTGGGGGATCACATGAGTGGAAATGGGACAAGGTGGACATCACTTTACCCGCCTTCTTCCATTGAATTTCACAAGGGGTTTGCTACACGAAGAGAAGCAAATGTTGAAGAGACGGCACATACCTTGGAGCTCATGATGCAATATGGAATCAAGTACGTAAGGGGGGGCAAGTATGCTTCTCCAATTTTTTCCCAACATCAGCGCGTAGCTTTACGCCACGATATTGCACATAACTATTCCTTGTGCTACAAGTGCATGGAACCCCACTTATCGAAATATTGTACTTCGTATGTAGATCTTGAATTTGAGTGAAAAAAAATGCGCACTGCGGGAATCGAACCCACGTTACAACCTTGGAAGAGTTGTATTCTACCACTAAACTAAGAGCGCTCATGAAAGTGATAGAGAATATCTATTCGCTACTTGTACCTAAAAATTGACACTGCTTTTCGGTGACTTTGGATTAAAGACGATTTTGGTAGTAGGAAGGCACCCCCCTAAGGAACGAGAAGGTTGTTGGCGAATGTCAGCTAATTCACCCTTGGCAGCACAACCTACATGATCGTGACCAAGTACATGAGCAAATTCATGACTTATTAAGGCTATACGATAGTCTCTTAAATTAGTAAATTCAGATCCCAAGTGCTTGGGAATCTGAAGCCAATTTTCCAAGTGTAAGTGAATATGCATAGGGGATTTCCCTCTATCTGTCAAGGACAGCCCTGGGTATTTCGCAAGCTCTGGATAGAGTTTTTTAATGTCCTTGTCAGTACTCAAGTGAACAAGAACATCAGGCAGCTTCTTTACCTGTCTGACTTTGATATCGATATCTTCGTATGCGTCTTCAGAAGCTTTGAATAACGGTAATTCTTCTGCTGAAAAGTGTTTAGGGACTAGAGCATAAGTCATTTCGGTGCGTTTGGGTACTGCACCGCCTTTAAGTTGGCACTCCATTTCGTGATCTTGAAGCTCCATTTTTTTTCAGTAAAAGAAAAAAGCAAATGAAGAGACGGCAAGAACCGCCCGAGAGACCATTGCCACCCCGAGTTCCAAGGACTGAATTATATGATTATCCTAAACAACTTTATTTATTAGTATTGCGAATGCCAATGTCAGTGTCTTCAGAGTTAGTGGAAAAGCTAGGAGATAATACTGTCAAAATTGTACGCAACGGGCAAATCATTAGACTTCCTAAGCAGGAGTATGATTCGTTACAGCCAATAAATCCTTCAAGATTTGGTAGATTTTCGGGGCGAGGTGGGGCAGAGCAAAGAGACGAAGCATTAGAGCTTGGGCTTAGACTGGTTTTACAGCAGGCTTCTCCACTCCAACAGTCTCTTCTTACAGAAAATGAAATAGCAGCCCTTGCACAAACGAATAGAATAGTGCTGGAACAAGCATTATCATCAAATGCTAATAATTTCAGAGCAAGTAGGGCCGCAAAAGCTCAGTTTCTTAATGCCATTAGGCGAGGAGATAGGGAAACAGTCGCACTTTTTGAGAGATTTGATGCACCATCTTATTTAAGAGGCCCTCCGGGGGTAGATGTATTAGATCCCTTGTTTATTCAAGCTTTAAATGCTTATGCCCAAAGGAATGAAAATGATTTATTCGAAAGATTGTTTCATAGGTTTGATCATGTATCCTTTGCACCAGATACTTGGGAATGGGATGTAAGGAGAGTAGATAATATTCAAGTTGTGTTTGAGACTATAATGAGACAGAGAAATATGGCTCTTTTGCAATTTCTCATTGATGAAATGCCTGAAGAAGTAGAAGAACAAGGAATGTTAGAGTGGGTGCTTCTCAAAGCAAGTGAATTTAATTGGGAGGAAGCTGTGAGATATTTAGCTAGTACCGTTCTTGTAGAAGAAGCTAATTATTATTCAAGATATATGGAAAATGAAGATAAAACTCCCCTCGTGTATTGGATCAAGAGAAAGAATTTACGTATGATTATAGAAATACTTCGAAGAAGAGATCCAGTGGAGCAAAGAGCCATGCTCAGAAGCAGACCCGAGGATGATGACGAAATTGCTATAGTCGAAGCTTTACGAATGGGCCCAGATGCCTTAGATATTGTAAAATGGATATTATCAAACTCTAAGAGAGGAGAAAGTGTTTGTGGTAGGGATACTTTGGCATTGATAACAGCTCTTCATTACACAGATCCATTGGGGAATGTAATTGAGGCACCTACTGAAATAGTAGCTCAAATTATACGTGATTATGCTACTAATTATGGGGCACCAGCGGTGGCAGACGCAGCTGCGGGGGGAGGAGGGGCAGCAGCCGCCGCGGCAGCAGCTGCGGGGGGAGGAGGAGGAGCAGCTATTTTTTCACCCCAGGCTAATGTTCAGGATTTTTCGCTTCGTGTTTATAGACAGTCTCCTTTATTAGCATGTTGTAAATTTCGAGAGACAGATACTGTTGAGTGTGCACGATTAATCTTGGACGCGGGAGCGGATCCAAATGAAATGCACAGGGATACAGATTTTACTTCTCCATTAATAGAAGCATGTAGACGCAATAACATTCCCTTAGCCCGCTTATTGCTTCAGAGAGGAGCTAATCCAAACACTGCAAGAAACAGGTATACATCTTTACGAGCATCAAAATTATTAGAAACTCCTTTATTAGTGGCGACTACAAAAAATAGCCGTGAAATGATAGAATTGCTACTTACCGCTGGAGCTGATCCATTGCAGAAAATTACAGTAAAGGTAGGTGCCGAACAAAAAAGTGAAGAGTTCCTTACCGCTTTATTATATTATGGTATTGATCCAATTGTTGATTTTGCTACAATACGATTTTTAATTCAAGAGAAGCGTTTCAGAACTACAGACCACAATTTTTTGTTTGAGTTATTAGAAAATCTAAAGGAAGAGGATGCTGCGGGGAATGTATCGATTATAGAGGGGGGGAGAGACCTATTTTTAACCGCTTTGGAAGGTTCACCCCCACCCTATGTAGTAGCAATACTTAGAAGGTTAATGAATCTCATTTTAAGCGATAGTTTTGAGGAATACGCTCAAGCTTATGCGGAATTCGTCCTTTCAATAGACCCCAATGCTTTAACTATCGAAGCGTTATTTGATGCTATCTTAGATGAGGATGCTAGAAAGGTTGCATTTATCCTTTCCAAAATTTCAAGGGAAAAGTTGAGACAAATTGCAGTATACCAAAAAGCTCTTTTCAACTTTACAGGAACTGCACTGGATTTTGCAATAGCAAGAAGGCGTGATATTGATCCTTCTCGCTCTCGAGATGAAATAGAGGTTGTATTATCGATTGTAAGAATGATTCAAGACAAAATGTAATTTACCTCCGCTTGGTCCTTGACTTTTTTGATCTTTTTCGTTTTGATGCACTTGTCTTGAACCCAGTCTTACGAACCCATTTATACACACCATTCTTGTTTCTTTCAGACATGTAGAATTCCCCGTCATTTCCTAATCTTCCCTGCTTCTTGCATCCTTGAGCTGGGTAGGGGGGACCAGGTCTAGTTTGGTATTTTTTAAGACTAGACTTTACACAATCCGCCATTTTGTTTTTTAGCGACAGAAAAACTGTCGTTGAAACACTTTCATATCCAGAGATCCCATACTTAGATTACACTGTGCACAAATAGGTCTGAGATTTTCCACACTTGTAACTCCTCCCTTACTTTCAGCAATGACATGCCCACAATGAAATTCAATTTGTCGAATGTCTTGGTGGCCACAACACAAGCATTTTGTCACACCTCTAGTCTCCCCCACCCATGTGTCCCAGACTAGTTTCTTAAGACTTTTTGGAATTGATTTTTTTTTCTGTAAAACCTTTTTCGGAGGTGTAGGTTGAGGTTCTTGGTCATCTGTTTTAAAAGAGCTACACTGACCCATTGTTTGTTGAATGTAGCTACTATAGAACCAAGTCTTTAAGCAACGAAAACCCTTTCTGGGTCTTGAGAGCCTTGAGGACTTGTGGTTCATTTGAGTGAAGGGCAACACTCAAGATATCCCGCACAGTCCTTGAAAGCTTGGTCTGGAGTTGCTTGACAGTGGGAGTTACCTTGAGCTTTTTCAGTTCAAGAGCTTGAGGCTCTTCTTCTAGAAATCCAAGAGAAATCATCAGCTTCTTGTCCTGAGAGCCCAAGTTATCCATGCGTACCTGGCGAAAGAGAGGATGAGGATCCTTGTCTTTTCTTGGCATGGGAGTTTGTAGCAAGACTCGCCCATACATGCCTTGAAAGCGTGCACTTGTAGTCCAGTTCTGCTGAGGTCCAAAAAGTTCTCTCACTAACAAATTGCCAGCAGTCAAGATCATTTGGCTTTGTGAGCGCGAAGCAGCAGACATTGTGCGTGGATCAAGTCTACTCAAGACACTGCCACCCTCCCCACCACTAAAGTGAGAATGTCCTGAACTCCCTGCCTTTTCAGCGGGTGCAGGAAACAAGACTTGGGCAATGCGCTCAGGAATGACAAAGGGCCTGGATACAAAGGTGCTGCACAGTCCGTACTTGCGTACCTCTGCCTTCTCACAGTAGCAGCGCTGTACCACACCCTGAGCGCAGTCCTTGGAAGCTGCACGAAACTCAAAGTAAACACGG
>Ga0114967_10000291_pt1 | contig 41926 bp, 64 predicted proteins | sample M_130628_MF_Meta_FD_92639 | JGI IMG/M metagenome (GOLD analysis project Ga0114967, IMG submission 92639) | Freshwater microbial communities from Lake Montjoie, Canada to study carbon cycling - M_130628_MF_MetaG | ecosystem: Environmental > Aquatic > Freshwater > Lake | place: Lake Montjoie... | reverse complement strand
GGTCAGGCTCAGGCGGCAACACAAACGCTTGCGGTGAAAATTGAAATACTTCACGCAAAATTTGAATTGATGGCAGAAAATGTTGGTAATGTTGTAATTCCTATATTAAGTAAATTTGTTGACGCTATTTACCTTGCTGGAAAAGTTATTGGTGCTGTGTTTGGTCCAGTTGTAAGATTTATTGATGATAATAGAACGGCGTTCATAGCGTTAGCAACAGGAGTAATGGTATTTTACGTCGCATTAAAAACTACAGGCGCATTACTTTTTGTTTATCAAGCAGTTCAAAAAGCATACGTAACTCTTATATGGGCGCAAGTTGCAGGAACTAACGCGCTTAGCGCAAGTTTGCAAGCACTTAAACTTGCTTTTTTAAGTAATCCAATAGGCGCTACGGTTGCTGTTATAATGGCGTTAGGTGCTGCATTTGTTTATGCGTGGAATAACAGTATGAAATTTCGTGAAATAGTAATTAACGCGTTACAACTTATAGTCAAAGGTTTTGGTTATCTTACAGGCGCATTTCAAAAAGGTTTTGAATACCTTTCCAAAATTCCTCTCCTTGGTAAAATTTTTAAACCTCTTTCTGACGGTATGAAAGAAAACATTAAAGATTATGCCAAATGGGGAGACAGTTTTGAAAACTTAAAAAATAAAAAAATTACGTTACCTTATTGGTTAGGTGGCGGTGGTTTTCCAAATACTTCAAGAACAGACCCATTTAATTTAGATACTTATGTTGCTGGTGGTAGCAAAGGTGAAAATAAATTAACACCGCTTCTTGAAACTGTTAAATCTGCTTACGATAATATGAATAAAGTTATTGTTGAATTTTATAATAAGCGTATAGCGTTACAAAAAGCGGCATTAGAAAGAGAAACATCTGCACAAGATAATTACAATAATGCTTTGTTTAATTTAAATCGTTCCAACGCAGATGATTTATTTAAACTTGATAGAGATTACGCTGATAAAAAATTTACATTACAACGTTCCTATAATGAATCTTTAGCGTCTGCTCAAAAGAATTATGATGATTCATACAAAAAAGAAATTATAACGCATAACGATAACGTATTAAAAATACAGCAAGATTATGAACAAAAATCTATAGACATCACAAAAAATTATATTGATAAAAAAGCGTCTATAGTCCAAACTTCTATTGAAGTTTTAACAAGTGCTTTTGCTAATAGCGCCAACTTTGATTTAGGTTCTTTATTTTCTGCTTCATTTACAAATGAAAATAAATTAACTACAACTTTATTTAATCAAGTTAAAAATGGCGTTAGTGCCACAGTATCTTGGTGGGGAACTATTGCTTCAACTGGCGTTAGCGGTTTGTTAAAAGATTTAACTAACAAATTAAATAGTGCCAAAACTCTTTCAGACAACGCTGCAAAACTTGCCGCGCAAGGTTACTCGCAAACTTTTATTGCTTCAATTATTTCACAGGGTTCTGATATAGGTAATCAAATGGCAGACGCAATTCTTTCAGCGTCGCCAGAAGCACAGGGTCAATTAAAAGATTTATATGCTCAAATACAAACTGTTTCTGAAACAGGAGTAACTGCTCTTGCTAAACAAATGAATAGCGGTGCTAAATTAGCAACTACAGCATTAACTTCTGAATACGCTCAGGCTGGTCTTGATTTACAAGAAGCACTTAGAGATAATTCTGCGTCATTAAATAAAGCATTAACAGAAGAAAACTCTAAGTTCAACATTAGTCTTGCCGATTCTTTAAATTCTTTGAACGAAGCAAAAATTAATGCTGCTTCAACATTAAAAGATAGCCTAGCCGACGCTGAAAAAACTTATAACGATTCTTTATTTGATATGCAAACCAGATTAAATAATGGATTATTCGACGCTGACAAATCTTTAAGAGACGCTATTGCTTCTTCACAAAAACAATTTAAAGATGATATTGCTACTGCTACAAAAGATTCAATGGATAAACTTGCAGAATTGCAAATAGAATTAAAGAAAACGGCAGACGCTATAGCAAAGATTTCTGGCGCTAAGGCTGGCGTTAATGTTATGGCTTCTTCCCCTGCGGCAGATTATTTTGCTGGTGTTCAAACTTTGGCTCCACCTACAAATGCTACTTCACAAGTAGCGCTTGGCGGTCAAGTTATAAACATTAAACAAGACATTACAAATTCAACCCCAGACGCAAGTGCCACTTTGGGCGCTACTATCAGCGCCATTAAATATGGTTATTCTGGCGGTGGCGGTACAATGACAAAAAGGCTTATGTAATGACAGTATTATCATTAGCGTATTATTCTTTTGCTTGGAATAATTATATTTTTGGTGGCAGTTCTTCCGTTCATCAAGTTTTATCTGTAGAAGGATTAGAGGCGCTTCCTGCCATAAGAAATCAAGATGATAATCGCGGTTATCAAGATGGTATGTTTTCAGGTAATGATTTTTTTGCTGGTCGTACTGTAACAATTACTATTCTAACTCTTGGCGGAAATGGATATTCTGCTCAATATAATTACAATCTTTTACAAGCACAACTTTTACCACAAACTACAGGAACTACGCCGTTACAATTTCAAATGTCTAATGTTAGTGCGTTACAAAGAATTAATGCTCGCGTTCGTACTAACGTAACTTCTGTTGACCCAGATTACACATACGGTTATATTAAATCACAGTATTCTTTTTTCTGCCCTGACCCAAAGTATTATGATGACGCAGAACAACTTTCTACGTTATCATTAAGCAATCCGCTTGGAAGAACATATAACAGAGTTTATCCATTACTATATGGCGGTGGAAGTGCCGCAACTTATACTTTAGTTACAAATAACGGTTGGACTGCTACATACCCAACTATTACTTTGAATGGTCCTATTACTAATCCGATACTTGGCAACTTTACGCAAGGACTTTATACGACTTTAACTGGTTCTTATACTGCTAGCGATATTATTGTTCTTGATTTGGAAAATAGAATTGTAACGCTTAATGGTTCTTCTGCTCGTAATTTAGTGGCTGGTGGTTCTAACTGGTTTTCAGCGCCACCTGGAAATTCACAATTTTATCTTTCAGGAGCAGGTACACTTGTAGGTACTACTCAGGCTACAGTTTCATATCGTTCAGCATATATCTAAGGAGAAATGATGGCATTAAGAACCCCCCCAAGTTGGTTACAAAACGGTAGTCACCCTGCTGAAAATGACCGTTTAACTACACAAGCCATTTGGAAAACAACGGGCATAGTTAATTCTACTGATATGGCTGTTTCACAATCTGGTACTCCTGGTATGTCTATTTCTATTGCTAGTGGTTGGGCGGCAATAGTGGGAACTACGCAAACAAATATGGGAACGTATGTTGCGTATAACGACGCGGCAACAACCGTAGTAGTTACAACAGCAGACCCGACTAATGCTCGCATTGATAAAGTAGTTGCTACTATTGCAGACGCTTATTATACAGGTTCAACAAATACCGTTACATTTTCTATAGTTGCAGGAACTCCATCTGCTTCTCCTGCGACTCCTGCAACTCCTGCCAATTCTATTTCGTTAGCGACTTTAGCAATAGCGGCAAATGCAACTTCTGTTGTAACAGCAAATATCACAGATACAAGAGTTTTAGCAACTTCCCCGTTTACAGTTGGTACAAATGCGGTTGTAAATGGTTTAATTGAAACTGCTAATATAGTTGCTTCTGCCGCAACAGGAACTATCAATGTTAACGTTTCGACTTCAAGTATTTGGTATTACACTTCTAATGCTACTGCTAACTTCACATTAAATTACAGAAGTAGTAGTTCGGTTACGCTTAATACTTTAATGGCAATCGGGCAATCAATAACAGTTGTTTTTCTTAATACAAATGGAGCAACTGCATATTATCCAACCGCGTATCAAATTGATGGTTCTTCGGTAACTCCTAAATGGGTAGCAAGTGCCGCACCTACATCTGGTAACGCTTCTTCTATTGACGCATATTCCGCAACAATTCTTAAAACTGCCGCTTCCACTTATACTGTTTTTAATTCTCAAACTAGGTTTGCTTAATGCCAATTTTACAAACATTTGCAAACAACGCCGCAAAAGGTTTTGGACAATTAGGTTCGTCAAAAACAATAGTGACAGGCGGTACTTTAACTTCCGATTCTACTTATTATTACAGGGCGTTTACTGCTAATGGAACTTTAACTGTTGCAGGTGGTCCAGTTGTAATTGAATATATGCTTGTTGGTGGCGGTGGCGGTGGCGGTGGTCGAACTGCTAACTACATTTTTGCTGGTGGTGGTGGTGGTGGTGCGGCTATACGAAGTGCTGTAAGTTTATCAAACGCCACTACTCTTGGAATTGGTTCTTATGCTTTCACACAAGGCGCTGGCGGTGCTAGTGGTACTAGTGGTACCGCTTCTACATTTAATTCTGTAACTGCTCCTGGTGGTGGACGTGGGGCAGGTGTGCCAGACCCATCTGCAACAGGCGGTGGTGGTGGTGGCGGTTCTATTTCAGGTTCTACTTATGGAAGTGGATACACATTAGGCGGTGGCGGTTCACCTGCAAGTAGTACGGGTGCTAAAGGTGGAACTTCATCTGGAAGTTGGTGGAACGGTGCAAGTTATGAACAATCTGCTGGCGGTGGTGGTGGTGGAACATATACAGGCAGTTCTGCTGGTGATGGTGTTGCGGCTTTAGGAACTAACACAGGTGGCGGTGGTGGGTGGGGTTGGGTATGTCCAACTCCTAGTCAAAATTGGTATTCTGTTACTAGCATTGGCGATTCACAATTTGGTTATACATATTTTGGCGGTGGCGGTGGCGGTGGGTCTGCTGTTAATTATGTGACTACTGGTTCTGGTGGTCCAGGTGGTGGTGGCGCTGGTTCTGGTGCGGTATCCGCAGTAGCAGGAACGACTTATACGGGTGGCGGTGGCGGTGGCGGTGGTTATACCAGCGTTGCCGCGTCAGGTGGTAGTGGTTCTCTTACTATTCGTTATTTGAAAACGGCGGTGTAATAATGTCACATTGGGCTGAGATAGATTCAAATAATGTAGTTCTTCGCGTACTTGTTGGAGATAACAATGAACCCGATGAAGGATACAAATGGTTAATAGATAACCTTGGTGGCACGTGGATTAAAACAAGTTACAATAATAAAATTCGTGGTAAGTACGCTGGCATAGGTGATTCCTATGATAGTAAAAAAGATATATTTATTGCACCGCCGTATATTCCTATTGAAAATATAGAAATTGAAATTACGCATATTCCTTTTGAAGTAACAGAACCTATTGAATATGTTCTTGATTCTAACGGTTGCCCTGTTGTTAAATGACAGCAACAACATATAGGTATTTATTTGCCGACCTTTTAACAAATAGTATTCTTGGCGAGTTGCCTATAACTAACGTTAATTTTACACAACAACTTAATTCAGCAGGAAATTTTACAGGGCATTTACTTTTATCTGGCGTTGACGCAGAAGGTTTAAATATAGAAAATTCTACTATTCCTGGAAGAACTGCTATTTATGTTGACCGTGACGGTATTTTAGTTTGGGGTGGCGTACTTTGGAGCCGTGATTATGATTCGTCATCACAAACGCTTACGTTACAAGCGCGTGAATTTCTTTCTTATTATGAACGCAGAAGAATTATTTCTACAGATGTTTTTACAAATATAGACCAACTACAAATAGCGCAAACTATAATGTTAAATGCTTCTAGTGCTACAGGTGGTAACATAGGACTTCTTTACAATCAAGATTCTGGTTCTACTATTGTTTCTGGCGTTCTTGTATCTCGCACTTATTATTCTTATGAATTAAAAACTGTTTTAAGTGCGATTCAAGATTTATCAAAACAAAGTTCAGGGTTTGATTTTGAAATTAGTGTTTATTATGATGGTGGCGGAAACCCAACAAAATCATTTAATACTTATTACCCAAGGGCAGGTACAACATATTCAAGTTCATCAGCCACGATACCAGTATTTGAATTACCTGCTGGAAACATAATTGAATACAATTATCCCGAAGATGGTTCTATTGCCGCTAATACTATCTATGCGATTGGCGCTGGAAGTAATGAAGGAAAACTTATTGCTACCGCTACCGATACAGCAAAATTAGTTGCTGGTTGGCCGTTATTAGAAGAACAAGCAAATTATTCTGATATCACAGACGCAACGTTATTGGCAAATTTAGCAGGGGCGCAAATAACTGCCGTTTCTTATCCGCCAACCACTCTTAAAATTATTGCTCCACCTTACGTTGACCCTGTGTTTGGAAATTACGAAATTGGTGATGACGTTCGCGTTCGTATTTTAGATTCAAGATTCCCTACGCAACTTGACTCCACTTATAGAATTGTTGCGTTTAACGTATCCCCAGGTGAAAATGGACCAGAACGAGTAACATTAACTTTAACTACAGGAACGGGAGTGTAATGGGTTACATAAATTTAACGCCAAATCTTTATGATATGTTTTCTGATTTAGACTCGCGTTTGCGTAAATTAGAAACTGCTGTACGTTTTACTTTTCCTAATGTATCATCAGACCCGACAAATCCACGCAAAGGTGACGCGTGGTTGAATACCACCACTAATCTTGCCAAGATAGTTGACGCAAATGGAACTGTTCGCGTTTTGACTTGGACTTAACAAAGGTTCACAAATGACTGCTTTAGATTGGGCTGGAATAGCCGTAGCAATTTCTACTTTATTAGGCGCTTTATCCGTAGCAGTTAAATTTCTTACAACTCATTATCTTATGGAATTAAAGCCTAACGGTGGCAGTTCAATAAAAGATTCTATAAATCGTATGGAGCAACGAATAGATGAACTGTATAAATTAATAGCGGAAAAATAATTTTGAAAAAAGCGTTTCATTTATTTGGCTCAATATTATTAATTGTTTCAATATCGTGTTTTCCTTTATTATTTTCTGAACCAGCCTACGCTGATTGCATAAATTCCAATCAGGCTAATAATAACGCTATAAATAATCCACCTGCGGTTGATGAAAGCGGAACTGTTACTGTAACAACACAAGTAACTTGCGGTGGAGATGATATCTCTTATCGAGTTGCTGTGCCTAGCAGTATTATTTTTGCTGGCGTTACATACCAAGCCATTTACGCTACAACTAATTCTGTAATTACTTTTGGTAATCCTGACGGAACATACTGGACATATCCAAATACGCCATCTCTATCTATAGGAAGTCAAGATTGGGTTGCTTACCCATCTCAATACCCTGATGAACATTTTATTATTACAACTAGCGTTGAAGGATTTCAAATTGATTTAACAGCAAGACCGTATGGAAATCAAAACACACCCACACTTACTACAATTATTACTACAGCAATTATTAATCCAGATACAACGCTGAGTATTACTTATCTTGTTGATAATCTTCCAGATGGAACTCGTACTGGCGCAAGATTGCCTACTGGCGAAATAGTAACTTTGGAACAAGCAGGTGTAATACAAGTAGAAATAATTCCACCTGCTCCTGGTGAACCAACGCCAACACCAGAACCAACACCAGAACCAACACCAGAACCAACTTCAACGCCAACACCAACTCCAACGTTAACTCCAACGCCAGAACCAACTCCACCGCCACAACCAACTCCACCGCCACAACCAACTCCACCGCCAATTTTAATTCCTACATACGAACCGCCCCCTGTAGCAATACCAGACCCACCTATAATTATTATTGACATACCAATAGAAGAATTACCACCGCTTCCGCCTGTTGATGATGAACTTCCCCCAATAGATGACATTTTGCCGATAGATGACATTCCGATTATTGAAATACCACCGCCAGAAGAACCTATTATTGAATTGCCACCGATAGAAGAACTTCCTATTGAAGAACTTCCTATTGAAGAACTTCCTATTGAAGAATTACCTATTGAAGAACTTCCTATTGAAGAACCGTTACCAGAACCTATGCCTGTAGAAGAAACACCGCCAACAACAGAAGAAGTTATAAATAACGCTTTGGCTGACGGCGTGTTAACGTTAGAAGAAAAAACGGTTGTAATTGATTCTTTAATAAGTAACGCAAATGGAGAACCAATTACAGCGCAAACTATTGCTGACGCAGGTTTAACATACGCAGATTTACCACCTGAACAACCCGTTACAATTAGAGAAGATGAAAATGGTAATGAAGTAACTATTACCGCAGAAATAGCAACAGCATTAATTCTTCTTGATAATCCAATAGAATTAGTTAGTACTATTTTCAGTAATCCAGCAGAAGCAATTACAGCGTTATCAAATATCGGCGCTGATATGAGTACAGAAGAAAGAACGGAATCAACCAAGGCAGTTGTAGCAACTGTTATTGCGGCAGGTGCCGCAATAAACGCAGTAGGCACAACTACTACTAGAACACCTTCTAGTAGTCCTAAGTCTGGCGGTGGTGGTGCTGTCGGTAAAGAGTCAGTAAGGAGAAGAAAACCTTGAAGATATTAAGAGATATGATTGACCAACTTTGGACAGTTTTAGGTATGTTTATTGCTTGGGTAGTTTTAGATGGTAGCGCCAAACAAGTTGTTGGTCTAGCAATATGGATTACTCTTTTTGTTTGGGCTGTAACATATCGTTTTCGCAATCCGAAAGATGAAGAATGAAAAACGTTAAAAATATAATTATGCGTATCGTTGCGGTATTTGCCGCGTCTGGTTTATCCGTTATAGGTGCTGGTGCTTTAGTTGGTATCAGTACACTCAAAGCGGTGGTATTAGCAGGTACACTTGGAGTTGCTACTGTTGTAGAAGCACTTGCCAGATTCTTTTTAGAAGATGGCAAATTAACTACGCAAGAGATTAATGACGCTTTTGCCAAGGTGGACAAAAGAAATAAACCAAAGGAATCAAATGAATCGTAATGAAGTAGTAACGATTGCTAAGGCAGAAATTGGTACAACTGAATTACCAGTAAATAAAACTAAATATGGTAAATGGTATGGATTAGACGGGCAACCTTGGTGCGCTATGTTTGTTTCGTGGTGTTTTAATCAGGCTGGCGCTATTAGTTTGATTAAACAGTCGCCTAAAGGATTTGCTGGTTGCGAATCTTTTGAAGCGTGGGCTGAGAAAAATAAAATGAATATACCTGTAGAACAAGTAGAACGTGGTGATATTCTTTTATTTGATTTTAATAAAGAAGGCAAATCAATTCATACGGGCATAGCGTTAGGTTATAACGCACATACTCATTTGATTGATACTGTCGAAGGTAATACTGCTGGTGATTCAAAAGGTTCGCAAGCAAACGGTGATGGAGTTTATTTAAAACACCGCGCACCTAGTACAGTCAGAATGGCTGTACGTCCAAAATGGTCCAATTAAGGAGATAGTTATGGATAAAAAAATGATTGATGGATTGAAAGCGGCACTTGCTTCTTATCTAAGAAGTTTTATTGCGGCAGGGTTAGCAGTTTATACAGCAGGATTAACGGATTGGAAAGCAATAATTTGTGCTGGATTATCCGCCGTAGTGCCAGTTGCTATTCGTGCATTAAATCCTAAAGATTCTGCGTTTGGCATAGTCGCTGGTATAGTAGAAACGAAACTTACGTCAGTTTCTAAAAAAACTAAATAGCGTTTGCTTGGGTGGCATAATCGGGGAAGTTATTCCACCCAAGTAAAGCATTAAGTTAAGGTTAACAAAATGGATACATTTGTTAGTGATTTAATTCCTTTGTTTCGAGATATAGATGACGCTATTGATGATTTAGATAATATAGGTATATGCCTTTATTGATAAAATTATGGGCTATCATTATCCTTGGAGGCAAAACAAATGGCGCTATCAGAAGCAATAGATATGTTAAGAGTATTACGTACACCTAATTTACGTTGTCCATATAAAATACTTTACGATTCACTTCTTCCAGAAGATAAAAAAGCAATAGATAACGCTTGGGAAAAAGGCTACTCATTAAATATCATTATGAGAGCGTTAAGAAATGAAGGTTATAAAACAAGCAACGAATCTCTTTCTGCACATAGAAGGGGAACTTGCCCTTGTCCGAAACTTTAAAAGGAATTTTAAACAAACGCCAAGAACAATATGGCGACGCAGAACCCAATTTTACAACTATAGGGATTATTTGGGGAACGTTACTTGGTATAAAACCTATTCCTGCTTATCAAGTGGCTTTGCTTATGGATAGCCTTAAAACTGTAAGGTTATTTAATAATGGTTTACATATTGATTCTTGGATAGATAAACAAGGCTACATAGAACACGGTTTAAAAATAGCGGTAAATAATGAGTCTTGATAAACAATTTTCAGACTTACCAGAAGGCATAGAATCTTCTGACGTTTTAGAACTACGTAAAGCATTAATGCGTACGCAAAAGAAATTAATGGAAACAAAACATAAAGTTGACGAATTAGTAGAAGCAACTCACAATGCGGCGTTCGACGCTATGTTATCTAGTGGACCTATTAATAATGTTCCAGAACCAGTTTTTTCTAAAGGAAGTAAGAAAGCAGAAGTATCGTTATGGCATTTAACGGATTGGCAAGGCGCTAAAAAAACAACTTCATACGATTCTAAAATTATGGAAAGACGCGTAATGGAATTTTGTAGTAAGGCTATTGCTATTACTAATATACAAAGAGCAGACCACCCCGTTAATGACGTAACAATTATGTTTGGTGGCGATATGATTGAAGGCTTATTTAATTTTCCAGGACAAGCCTTTGAAATTGATTCGACGTTATTTGAACAATACGTAAATGTTTCAAGGTTAGTTACAGATGTAGTTCGTTATGCTCTTGCTAATTATAAAAAAGTAACAGTAGTTCCTGAGTGGGGAAATCACGGACGTATAGGAAGCAAACGTGACAACGTTCCACGTAGCGATAATTTTGACCGTATGTGTTACGAATTAGCAAAACAATTACTTAATAAAGAAACGCGTTTGACTTGGCAAGATTGCCCAGAAGATATACAAAGAGTTGAAATAGGAAATTACAAAGCGCTATTAATTCACGGAGACGAAGTGGGAAGAAATGGTTTTGCTAGTCCTGGCGCAATAGTTCAACACGCAAACCGTTGGCGTTCTGGTGCTTATGCTTGGGAATTTAGAGATGTTTACATTGGTCACTATCACACTCACGCAGAATGGGCTATGGCAAATGGATTAGGTTCTGTTTATCAAACTGGTTCAACTGAATCTGATAACCGTTACGCAGGAGTTCATCTTGCCGCTAGTGCTACACCCTCACAACGATTACATTTTATTGACCCAGTTAAAGGTAGAGTCACCGCAAGTTATAAAGTTTGGTTAGATTAATTGAATGAAGAAAGTTTATTTAAGTTTTTAGAAGTGTTATATCCAGATTTGATAATGTCTGGTGATTTATTTTCTCCTTATGATTGTTTGTCGTTATCTCAAAATATGTATATCGAGTTGAAATGTCGTAAGACACATTACGATAAATTGTTAATAGAAAAATCCAAATATGACAGGTTAATAAACCAAGCACAAATTATGGATATGATTCCTGTTTATATTTGTTCAACGCCGAATGGTATATGGGGATTCAGTTTAAGAAAATTTACTATGAGGTGGGAAATGAAAGAACTTCCTACTACTACGGAATTTGAAAATACAAACTTGAAACAAAAAACTGTTGGTTATTTAAACGTTACAGATGGAAAAAAGTTTGCTTAGTCATCATCTTCTAATTCATCACCATAATCGGTAGTGATTAATCGCATATTAGAAATATCAATATCATTTTCTTTTGCTGTAGCCGCACCTTCACGAAATAGATTTAATGTGCGCGCACATAAATCGTCCATAGCGTCTGGATAAGCAAGTTCAGTACCAACGGCAATAACCAAACCACCGCAACGCATTTCCACAGATGAATAAGCCATAGCGCTATTGTAAATGAGTTACACGGTATTAACGCAATTAAATTTATTATGTGCTTAACGTGCGCGTGTTTAATTTTTTAAGGTTAACAAAAAAAATCTGTTTTGCTTGATTTTTTATGCCCGTAAGGGTCTGGGGGTCTAAGAACCTACTTCCTGCCCCTATCAGGCTCATACAGGCTTATATGCCCCTTTACTGAGGCTCACGGCTCGCCCTAATAAGGGGTATAAACGGTATTGGTATTTGTAACACTTTAGGGGTAATGTTAATACTACAAATTAATATGGCACTCGCGGTTCGGGTATTCCCAAGGGAAGCGAACCAGAAGAGAAAAAAGCCAAAGATTAGTTTACAAAACTAGTGAACCGATTTAATCATTTAAATCCCAAGGGAATTAAATCGGGTGATAGAAAGTAAATCTAATTAAATTAAATAGAGAAGGCAAGAGAATCCAAGAAGTAAATCTTGGAAAGTTCTCAACACGTAACCAGCCGACAAAGTAAAAACCCCACAAGTCACCAGCAAGTTTAGGTAAAGACAAACGGATAACTTTTACAAGTAACGGTTCCAAACAAAATAAAGCACCGCACGGTACCAAGTACCTAAAGTCAGAAGCGCGATACCAATATCAAAACGCCAAGCCGAACTGTTACACGACGTTCGGTTACTTGTAGAGGTGAGGAGCCACTACAAACAAATTAGGCACTAGATATTCAAGACCCGTTAGAGAAATCAAAACGGCGAGCGATACACACTTCACGACTTAGCGCAATGCAAATAAAAGTTAATGGAATATGGTGAACCAGCCTTAGAAAATAAATCAACCTTATATCGAAACACCGTGTCACTAAAAGGCACGGTGTCTAACGGACAGGCGAACCGTTACTGATGAGAACAGCCACTACAGAAAAGGGAAAACAAAATGACTACAACAAATACAATGCACGACGCAAGTAATAAAGTAATTTCAAGTTTTATAACAAAACAAGAACTTGCATTAGATACCATTATTGCTTTTGCTGGTAATAGTCCAGAAGGTACAAAATTAGACCGTCGTCCAAAGCAACTTCAATTCAGTCACACAGTTAACGATAAGCGAATTTTTTCAATCTTCGTTAGATATGAAGGCGTAGATGGTTACAGAATTAATGCTTATGAACCTAACGGAATAGAAAAGTACGATTTCAGAAACGTACAAAGTTATCACGACGCAGTAGCGATTATTAAATTAATCGCTTTCAGAATGAAACATAACTAAGAACGAAACACCCGAAAGGGTGTCCAACCGTAACGGCGGTTGCTGACGAGTTCAGTTAAAACAAACAAGGGATAATAAAATGGAATATACAAAGTCAGATGTTCGTAGCAGTTTTAAATACGCACGAATGTTAATGCAAGAAGCAAACAAGATGATGAAAGATAAAACAATTACCGATTTCACTAACGATTCAGATTTCGGTCAACTTGCTAACGAACTAACAGCAAGCGTTTCAATACTCCAATGCTGGTTAGACGAGCAAATCGAAAAAGGGAGAAAGTAAATGACAAAGAAAGATTACGAACTAATCGCAAAGTCAATCGGTTGGACTATCGAAGATTCAAAGCGCCGTTTGGCTTTTGATACAAAAGCGCTTGATTACTACACAGAAGTAATTATAGAAATGCTTCAAGCACAAAACCCTAAGTTCGACAAGGGTTTATTTTTAACCGCAGTTCAATTCTACTCAACTACTAATTAAAAGGAGAAATAAAAATGCTAACAAAATCAAACCTCAAAGATTTACACACAGTCGTACAACGTCCAGCAGCAGAACCAAGGGCAGTTCAAATAGACGCCTGGCTCGGTGATTTATATTTAGGACAAAGAACTTATTACAATTCCACAGTTAAAAACGCATTAAAAAATGCTACAAACATTATCCGCCAATTCGGTTCATTAAACTAAAGGGAGAAACAAATGACAAAGAAAATCAAAATCAGTTGGAAAGCGTTCGGTGATAAGCCAGAGATTGGTCGTTTCGTTTCATCAGTGGAGTTTGAACTTGGTTCATTTACTGGTCAGAACATCAACGAAATCGCTGACGTAAACATCTGCGAGTGGATTTACAAAGATACAAACACTTATAGCGGTTTAATCTGGAACCAGATTGAAAAGAAGTTATCTGCAACTCGCACTCACACTTCAATTTCAATCGGTGACGAAATCGAAATCGACGGTCAGGTTTACATCTGCGCGGACTTCGGATTCATCAAGAAAGAAGATGCAGAAATCAAAGAAATACGCGGTTCAATTTACAGCGTTCAAGAGAAAGAGAAGGTGTAGCGTTAAATGAAATGTCCTCAATGCGGAACGAAAATGTATACAAATAAGATTATTAATTTTGATAATCTTCCTTGGAAGAAATACGAACAATGTCCAAAGTGTGACTATAAAACAGAAGCAAAATAAAGTAAGGCGAAACTCCCGTAAGGGAGTCCAGTACTGAACGGTACTGCTGATGAGCCTCATCAGAACTAACAAAGGGAAAATAAAATGACTACAGATATAACAAATACAGAAATAGTAGTAGAACAAACACCAGCACAAATCGCAGAAGAATTTATCAAGGACCATTCGTTTGGCGACCTTGTAGATGAGTTTGTGATTCACTTCAATACAATCGAATCTCTCAAAAAGCGTTTAGAGTATACAGAGCAAGCGTCTAATACACACCGCGCTCGTTTGCGAGAAGTTACAAATACAGTAGAAGAGTTTCTTAAGGAACATATCAAGGAGAACGATTCAGCGTCAGTAGAAGAACTAAAAGAACTTGCCGCAGAACTTGATATAGAACTAACTAAAACAATATCAGTTTCGTTCACAGTTAACGTAGAAGCAGAACTAACTGTTCCACTTGACTTTGACGAAGAAAAAATCGATGACGGTGACTTTGATATCAGCATTGATTATTGCGGACGCCACAATGACGTTGATTGTGACGACGTTTCTACTGAAGTAGATGACTTCAGCGCAGAAGAAAACTAAAGGAGAGCAAATGTATAACGCGGAAGATTTTGACGGCGATACAGAAATGGCTATCGCCGTCAATAAAGAAGTAGCCGAAAAAACACAAGGGCAACAAGATTGCTACTGCACTACTCATTTTCTTTGCGCACCTTGCGTAAAGAAACTTTAAAGGGGGACAAGTAATGGCTATCAGAAGAAAATGTAACGGGTGCGGAGAAATACGTTCAATTAATTCTCCAAACAAATTTTATGAAACTTATCAACAATGGTTGTGTATTCCTTGTTTTAATAAAAACGAAAAGGGGGATAAACAAATGCATTGTAATTTCTGCGGTAATGAAACAGCAGTCTTTTACGCACTACAAAAAAATAAGGAATCACAAATATATCAAATTTGTGGTAACTGTTACTACGACGCATTTACAAAGCAAGGAAAAACAGAATGACATACGCCGATTTAGATTGCCCGTTATGTGACGAACTGGCAGTACACGACGTAACGCTTGACCTTGCTTATATTGAAATGGCAGGTCAAATATTTGCTCGCGCTATTAATGATAAGGATTACGAACACGCACAAGCGGTAGTTAGTAACCTTATTTTTAGTAGCAGAATGTTAGGCAGATTCACATTACATCAAGCACACAAAGAAGCGAGAAAATAAATGCAAACCTTTTTGCCGTACGCAGACTTTCGCAAATCAGCGCAAGTCTTAGATTACAAAAGGTTAGGTAAGCAACGCGTAGAAGCATTACAAATACTTAATGCGATACGCGGTCAAACAAAAGGTTGGGTCAACCACCCTTGTACCGTTATGTGGCGCGATTACGAACAAGCGCTAATTCAATACGCAATAGTTATTTGTGAAGAGTGGATATCACGGGGATATAAAGACACCTTGTTACCGCGATTCAAAGCACAAGTAACTACAACCAATCCAGAAATGCCTTTCTGGTTAGGTCACGGACAATTACATCTTTCGCACCAATCAAATTTAGTGCGTAAAGATTCTAATTTCTACAAGTTCAAAGTAAAAAACAACTTGCCGTACATCTGGGTTAAACCAGACGGCACTTACTATAAGGGAGAAATAAAATGACTAAAGATGAGTTGCTGGATTTGGAATTAATTGCAAAAGATTTATTTCAAAATCCGCTTGATTTAGATGTAATACTAGAAACAGTAATTGAAGCATTTGAGATGGGAAAAAATTCAAAATGAATAAAGAATCAAATTCATATATAACGGTAGCGCCAGGAAGCCATTATCACAACGCGGCATATAACAGCGCTTATTGTAAATCAAGTCAGTATTTAGTTATTGACTTTTTTGCTTGGACTAAGTGGTATAACGCCGCAAGGTTTCAACGTAACCCAGAAGTGCCGCCACCTTCTTTTGTTGGCGATACTTACGAAATTGCGTTACGTGTTAAGACTGAACTGAACGATTCCATAGAAGCGTTAAGTCAATGACTTGTTCACACGTCAACGATACGGAAGAAATCCGTGAAGTTATTTGTGGAGAATGTTTAATTGAATCCTCAATGGATATAAATATATGTGGTGGTCGTGCTTATTACGAATGTCCGCTATGTAAAAATAAAGGCAGATTAGAAGAATAAACCCAACTAACGAAAGGCAAAAAAGAAATGGCACACGCACTAGAGCAGTTCCAAGATGGTACAACAGCGTTCTTCTCAGCCAGAGAAGTAGCGTGGCATAAATTAGGTACGGTCACAGAAGGCGCTTTGTCCGCAGAGGAAGCGTTAAAGACTGCGTACCTAGATTGGGAAGTTAAGAAATCAGAAAATCCCGTTAGCGTTATTGTTCCCGATAAGAACGGTAATGTTTCAGATAAAAACGGTAAGAATAATAAAATTATTTTTCCTGATAAATTTATGACTTACCGTTTCAATCCTAAGACTTCTATTCCAGAAGCGTTAGGTGTAGTTGGTTCTCGTTACACGCCAGTACAAAATTTAGAAGCCTTCTCTTTTCTAAATAATATTGCTGACGAATCGGGCGCTGTATTTGAAACTGCTGGTTCGATTGATAATGGTCGTAAAGTTTTTATGACTATGAAAATGCCCGAAGGATTAAACGTTGGTGGCGTGGACGCTATCAATCTTTATCTTATGGCGTGGAATACACACGACGGTACAAGTTCGTTTAACGTTATGGTTACACCTATTCGGGTTGTATGCCAAAACACTTTATCAATGGCTATTAATCAAGCAACAAGTTCTTTTGCTTGGCGTCATACTCCAAAGGTAGGAAGCAAAGTACAACTCGCAAGAGAAACACTTGGCGTTACATTTAAGTACGTCGAAGCGTTTGAAGTAGAAGCAGAAAAACTTCTGTCACAGCCAATGACGGATAAGCAATTTACCGCTATCGTTGAAAAATTAATTCCTATTGACGAAGAACAAGAGCGCGCTCGTAACCTTGCTGAGACTGCTCGCGGAACGTTAATGGGATTATGGAAAGCACCTACGCAATTAAATATTGCTAATACAAAGTGGGCGGCATATAACACGATAGTCGAATATGCGGATTGGGCAAAGCCAGTTCGTTCGACTAATCCTGAACGCGCTAGAGCCGAAAAAATTGTTACTGGTCTTGGAGACCGTTTCAAGAATAAGGCGTTAGCACTTATTTCATAACGTTAACTAAAGTGTGGCGCGTAGAGAAGGTGACTACGCGCCACACTCTTTTCATAACCCTATGAAAAGTCATTTCCCAATATCTAAATTCCGTGTAAAATAATCTATGGAGGCAACCCAATGTTCAGTTTAATTCTTAGCGTTTTATTCGCCATTTTCTTTGGCGGTTTAATCTCTTATGTAAATGAAAAAAACGGAAACCCACATCATTTAACTTTACGCGGCAAGCGTGTTGTATTTGCTACCGCGATAGTGATGGGGTTTCTTTTTTATTTAGTCGCTACACATTTCTACCTGACCTGCGATTTACGAACAAACGCAACGGGCGTTTGTCGTATTAGTTGGTTATAACTAAAAGAAAGAAGGCGTTACAAATGGCTAAACAAGTAAAAGTAATAGCAAACATAACGATACCAAATCCAACTATCAAAGGGAGAAAAATCAGATGAATAATTCCATACTCAAAGTAAATTCCGACCAGACTTGGTGGGCTGATACGCAATTAGCCGCACTAAAACAAATCGGATTAGCAGACGCACCTAAAGCGGAACTTGCTGTATTCCTACATTACGCACAACGAACTGGTCTTGACCCATTCGCTCGACAACTTTATATGATTGCGAGAGGTGGTAAATATACAATCCAAGCGAGTATTGATGGCTTGCGTATTATCGCTAACCGTTCTGATAAATACGCAGGACAAGTTGGTCCGTTCTGGTGCGGTGAAGATGGCGAATGGAAAGATGTTTGGTTATCTAACTCACCGCCAGTTGCCGCCAAAGTTGGCGTATCGCATAAAGACTTTGATGAGCCTTTATACGCAGTAGCAAAGTTCGATTCATACGCAGTTCCTAATAACCCTATCTGGAAAAAAATGCCCGACGTTATGTTGGCTAAGTGCGCGGAATCTTTAGCGTTACGTAAGGCATTTCCAAATGACCTTTCGGGTATCTATACCGCCGAAGAAATGGCTCAGGCTGACGTTGTAGCGCCCGTAGCGGTTAGTTCAGAAGCGGTCACGCGGATTAATACTCCTGTATCAATTCCAGATAAGGCTATCGAAACTGTAGAGGCTGACGTAAATTTCTTTAGTACTTTACAAAGTTACCTCAAAGAAATACACGAAGTTAATGACCTTGAAGAATTAAAAGTGCTTTATAGTCAATTTAAAAATCTTTTAGATTTCAAGTTTTTATTAGCAGACGAAAGTGATACTACTACGTTACGCGCAGAGTTCGATAAAGCAAGAAAGGAGTTTGCGTAATGGAAACAGACTACGCAACACAGTTAGTTTTTTTACATATAGATACGGGTAACCAAGATAAGTTTATTGAATTTCATAAACTTAATCCGCAAGTTGCGGATACGTTAGAAGATATGGCTGACGAACTTATTTCACGTGGACGTAATCGCGTAGGGATAAAAATGCTTATGGAAGTTCTGCGTTGGAATTATCAGATGAAAACTGATGACCCTAACTCGGATTTTAAACTTAATAATAATTACGCACCTTGGTACGCACGTTTATTAATAGAACGTCACCCAAATTGGGCTGACGTATTTGAACTAAGAATGATGAGGCGTAACTAATGACTACAGATATAGATACAACTTGGTTAGATTTTTTAAATAAAATTTATACCGTTAATAAAACTGTTACTACTACAAAAGTAACCATAAGAACTCTTGCGCCTATGGATACTGATTCTGTTATCTTGATTCCTGTAGATAAGTTAATTGAGTTACGCGATAATTTAATTTATAGCGGATTTACAGAAGCCGAAGCATTATCAATCACTACGCAAGTTGCTTCTAATGCGACCATCTAGCGAAAAACCAATTAGATGTTGGTATTGCGGTCAATGGAAAACAGATGAACTAGCACAATGTACTTTGTGCGGAAACGTAGGAAAGGAAAAACCAAATGGTTACACCTCAGGGTATAGAAAATAGATTGCTTGCGTTAAGTAAAGAAGTAGATGAGGCACACGCGTTCTTAGAGCAATCAGAAATCGCTTATCACAAAGCCAAAACTGATTACGAAATAGGAATGGCAACTGTGCGTTTATCTTTTGCGGCAGATAAATTAAGAGTTCAAGACATACAAGACATAGCGTTACGAGATAACGCGCATTTGTATCGTTTAATTAATTCTTCTGAGGCTACCGTAAAAGCCGCACGTGCTAACGCTACAAGAATACGAACTCAGGTTGACATAGCGCGTTCTATCGGAACGTCTGTACGTGCTTCACTAGAAATGTAACTACTAACTAAAGGGAAAAAAATGAGTAAAAATAAATGCGATTGTGAGTACCACGAGTGCTTTAGCAAAGATGATTACAGTAGAGACGGTAACACTTGCGAAAAATGCTTTATGGATTGTGTAAAAATACAAGAGGGTATTATTAAACTTAGAAAGGGATAAAAATGGAAATAGAAGAACTGTTAATGAAGGCGTTAACTACTTATGATAAAAGTAGAGCGCGCTCTAAGCAAGTGGAGTTAGGCGTTTCTTCTGTTGGTAGTTGCCGTAGACAAGTTTGGTTTCATCTTCAAGGAGAAGAAAAAACTAATGACACTATGCGACTACCAGCGTTAATGGGAACCGCTATTCATACAATGATAGAGAAAGCAATAAAAGATATTGATTGGGATAACGATTATGAACTTGAAAGAGAAGTTTCTTTTGAAGGATTAATGGGTCATATTGATTTATTTATTCCGTCTATCGGTGCTGTTGTAGATTGGAAAACTACAAAGAAAGCAGGGTTGGATAGTTTTCCAAAAATGAATCAAGTGTGGCAGGTTCAGTTATACGGTTATTTGCTTTCTAAAAATGGCGAGAACGTCAATACTGTTTCTTTAGTAGCAATACCTAGAGACGGAGACGAACGCCAAATCAAAATACATACTGAACCGTATGTAGAAGCCATAGCGTTACAAGCGTTATCTTGGTTAGAAGATGTTAAAAGTCGAACTGAGATACCAGACCCAGAAAATTATGCGGCGTTCTGTAATCTTTATTGTTCTTATTTTGGAGATAAATGCCAAGGAAAGGGAAGGGGAAGTAGATGACTTGGATAAAAATAAATGATTCATTTCCAGACCACCCAAAAATTATTGGGTTATCGAACGAAGCGTTTAGAACTCACATACACGGTTTATGTTATTGCGGAAGATTTTTAACAGACGGGTTTATACCTATCGCCGCAATAAATAAACTTGGCACTAATGAAACTGTTATTGCTTTAGTAGAAGCAAAGTTGTGGATAGAAGATTTAAATGCTAACGGGTTTGTAATTCTTAATTACTTAGAACATCAAACCTCAAAATCACAAGTAGAAGAAAAACGTAAAGCGGTAAGGGAACGAGTTAAACGTTACAGAAATAAATTATACAACACCAAAGAGTCTGATGATTGGGATTTAGATGAACCTAGTAACTCTGTTACTAACTTAAATGTAACAGCACCAGAATACAGAATACAGAATACAGAAAACAGAATACAGAATACAGAAACAAGTACTTACACGGACGAGGAAACAAAAGAATTTGCGGATTCAGAGAAAAGCCTTGAAAAAGGGATTTTAGACCAGCAAAATCTTGTTCCCTACTTTCCACCTTTACCGAGAGTTAAAAGCGCCTTAGAAAGCGTGCAAAGACTTTCTACGCGCCTAGATGAAGCGCGTAAAAATGGCATAAACGCTTGGAACCTTTCTAGGCTTGTAGAAGATGAGTGGGATTTATTACATAACGCTAACGATATTGGTGGCTGTATCGCGTTAACCGTTTGGTATGTATCCGAACTGCAATCGCGTGAATTATCTTCATCTGACATAGGCAGGATAGGACAGATGACAAAACGGTTTGGTCGGATAGCGTTACTCGCTATAGACGAAGCGGCAACCAAAGATTTGACGGACTTAGTTAGTTACGCATATCGCGTAGCACAAAATATGTATAAAGAAAGGCAAGGCAAATGAAGTTATTATGTAAAAGTAATCATTGGAGTATTCAACAAGGGCAACTTATTTTAGATACTCCTAATGGAAAACAAGATGAAGTAACAAGAAAAATGGTTAAAGTATTAGAAGCGCAAGTAAGACTTCAAATATATGAAGAGATTTGCGATTTAAAATTAACTGATAACCGTAAAATGATTATGAAATACAGTAAAGGCAATTTAGATAATTTAGTGTTAGCCATACAAGCGTTATGCGCTGACGTAGCGTTAGGCAAAAAAAATGGCGCTAGTTGACCACTATGAATTGATTCAAAAGTTGTTAGCGCATTTAGAATCTATACGGTGGAAAGATGAACCGCAAAATGGGTTTTCTTTTTACTGGAAAGAAGGATATGAAACAGCAATAGATAACGCTATGAATGAACTTAGAAGGGAATTGTAATGAACGAACCTTGCAAAAAAATTAATTGTCAATGTGACCATAGCGACCCGTGTACGCAGGGTTGGGTATTTATACGTTACGCAGATACTACAAAAAGAGTTGTGCGTGGCGTTATCTATGAAACCACTAAAGAGTATGATGGCGTTCGTCCTTGTCCGACCTGCGACCCTGAAAGAGCGCAGATAGTTGACACATCAAAGACGTCAGAAGAATTGACGCAAAAACTCCAACAGCGCTCGCATTTCAAAGTGGCAGAGAACTACGATAAATCTGAAGCGAGCAAAACTCGAACCCTGTAAGGGGGAAGAAATGAAATCAATCGCAAATAAAAAAATCGTATTGATAATAGCAACAGGATTGTTATTTACTGTAGCAAGTCCAGCGCAAGCACACGCACCACATTTAAGTAAGAGTTGGAAAATTAAAATACTAGCGTTACAAACGCCACCCAAAATGTACGCGCTAACTCAAATGAAAGATTATGGGTGGAAGAGAAGCCATTATCAATGCCTTGAAAATCTTTGGACTAAAGAATCACATTGGAATCCCAAAGCAAATAATCCCCACAGTACTGCGTTTGGTATTGCTCAAATGTTAAACGAAACCGCCAAAGACGCAGTAACACAAATCAATAACGGTTTGCGCTATATTGAACGCCGTTATGATAATCCCTGTTCCGCTTGGAGTTATTGGCAAAGACATTACTGGTACTAACACGCCGTTTTTTGTAGCAGGGCGACCTATTCCGCAAGGGTCATTAAAGTTTATTAATGGACACGCAATACACGTACGCGCTCAGGATTTGGCTTTATGGCGCGCTGATATTGCTAATCAAGCAAGATACGCAAGAGTTAATAAAGCAGAAAGCGCTGTCGAAGTTATATTAACTTTCGTAATGGCTAAACCTAAAACAGTTAAGCGAGCAGAGCCTTTTGTTAGACCAGATTTGGATAAATTAATACGCGCTGTGTTAGATGGATTAACTGACGTGGCTTATTTAGATGACCAGCAAGTAACTAATATAACCGCTAGCAAAACGTACGGGGAAAATCAAGGCGTTTGGATTACAGTTATAGATAAATCAATCGTTATGAATGAATTGATAATCAATAACAATACTAACTAAGCCATCTGAGTATTCAAGGAAGGATTCAAATGGCACTATCGAAAGAGTTACGCGAGTTGGTTTAGTCACGCGCACAAGGCTACTGCGAATTTTGCGGTAATGGATTACCAGAAAACTTTGCGTTACATCACCGTAAATTAAAATCCAGAGGCGGTAAAGATACGCCTGACAATTTAATAGCGCTACATCACGGCTGTCATAACGGTAATACTAATGCGGTTCATTTTAATATAGCGTTATCAGAATCAACAGGGCATATTGTTCCGACACACGCTAATCCAAATGAGTATCCGTTAACCCTTTTTAACGGTTCTATTGTTACACTAACGGCAGAAGGTAAATACAACTATATCGAAAGGAATGAAGGCTATGGCTGGTGAATTATTAATTTTCGGTGAAGGTCGTTTAGGTAATGACGCAGAAATTCGCGTATTAAATGATGGAAAAAATGTAACGTCATTTTCTCTTGCTTGTACTGCGCGTACTAACGCAAGTGGCGAATGGACTGACAAAGAAACTATTTGGTTACGTTGTTTTGTATGGGGCAAGAACGCGACTGGCGCGGCAAATGAATTACGCAAAGGTATGTTAATTACGTTCAACGGTACGTTAGACCAAACTACATACAAAAATAAAGAAGGCGTAGAAGTTAAATCGTTTGAAGTAACAATGAAGGGTTACGGTATGGTTCCAAAAAATGTTATCGAACCTGTTACAGTTAGTTCAGAAATAAAAAGTGAAGACCCGATAGATGACCCTTGGTTATAGGAAGGCATTATGACTATTCAAGAAGTTCAATTAGATACGGAAATAATTGATTCAATCCGTACCTGCGAAATACTTGGTATTACAAAGACTAACTTGCGCCAACTTGTATTTCGTAAAGTGTTAGTACCCACAGGAAGATATAAAAGGCGTTCTACATTTAATCTTATTGATGTAGAAACGTTAAAAGTTTCTCGCTTGCCGTAATCCCTTTCGGTGAAGCGAGTTATAAGAGGTGCGTTACCCGTTCAGTAACGCACCTCTCCTACAATTTAAAATACTATTTATAATTAGGAGAAGGTAATGACAACAAGAGTACTTTTAACAGGTGGCGGTGGATTTGTTGGACACCACACGCTTGAACATTTATTAAAAAATACTGATTGGGAAATTGTTGTTTTAGATAGTTTTAGAAATAAAGGGTTAAGTGCAAGATTAAGAGATATATTTACAGCAAACCCTAACGAAATTAAACGCGTTACTGTTATTACGCACGATTTAACTTCCCCCATTGATATTGTTACAAATAAAAATATTGGGGATATTGATGTAATAATAAATAATGCGTCAGAATCACACGTCGATAGAAGTATTACTCACCCACGCCCATTTATCGAAAACAACGTATCACTTATTGTTACAATGTTAGAATACGCACGAACACTTAAAAACCTTAAATTATTTATACAAGTTAGTACCGATGAAGTTTATGGTCCTGCCGTAAACGGACTTCCTCACCCTGAGTACGATATGATGCTTCCATCAAATCCTTATTCAGCGAGTAAGGTATCGCAAGAAGCAGTAGCAATTTCTTATTGGCGTACTTATGACATACCAGTTGTAATTTCTAACACAATGAATATAATCGGCGAACGTCAAGATATTGAAAAGTTTGTACCGCTTACTATGGCAAAAATTCTTTTAGGTAATAAAATAAAAATTCATTCAAGTTTTATTGATGGAAAATGGGCTTCGGGTAGCCGTTATTATTTACACGCGCGCAATCAAGCAGACGCATTATTATTCGCAATAAAACATTGTTTAAATAATCCAAACAAGTTTTCTGAAGGAATTAAACGTCCACATAGGTTTCACGTAGGTGGCGAAAGAGAAGTATTTAATGATGAAATGGTAAATATGATTGCTAGTTATATGGGTAAGGAAGGTAATTGGATTGAATATGAAGATGTAAAAATGGGTAGAGCAGGACACGACCTTACTTACGCGCTTGAACGAACTACGTTAAATAACTGGGGTTGGGTAGCACCTATTCCATTTGAAAATTCACTTAAACACACCGTAGAGTGGACAATGAAAAATAAAGTTTGGCTTTTGCCTAATGCCTGATTTAATAATTGGGGGCGCTGGGTTTTTTGGTTTGACTATTGCCGAAAAAGCCGCTTCGCAAGGTTATAAAGTTCTTGTGGTTGAACAAAGAAATAAAATTGGTGGCAATTCCGCCAGCCATAAAGATTCTAAAACTGGAATTGAAGTTCATACGTACGGTCCACATATTTTTCATACCAATAATGAAATAGTATGGAAATATGTAAACAAATTTACTTCTTTTATACCGTATAAACATAAAGTTAAAACCGTTATAGCAGATGGTCGAGTAATCCCGCTTCCTTTTGGATTAGCAACTTATAGCACTTATTATAATATACAATTTACACCTGCGTTGATGGATACTTATAACGGATTATTACCTGCAAATATAAATAATACTTTTAAAGAAACTGCTATTTCATCTATAGGAGAAGATTTATACAGAGAAGTTGTAGAAAGTTATACAAAAAAACATTGGGGTTGCGACCCTGATGAACTTCCTGTTAGTGTTATTAAAAGACTTCCAGTTCGACGCACTTGGGAAGATGGGTATTTTACAGATAAATACCAAGGAATACCGTCTAACGGTTACCAAACGTGGTTAAACAAAATGGCTAATCACCCAAATATAACGGTTTTATTAAATACAAATGTTTTAGATTTTGTTCCCACTAATATACCGTTTGTTTATACAGGCGCACTTGACGCTTTTTTTAAATATAAATTTGGGCATTTAGGCTGGCGTAGCATAGATTTAATTGAATCACACCCTGATACGAATGACTTTCAAGGGTGCGCACAAATGAATTATGCTGACGCAAACATTCCTTACACGCGAATACACGAATATAAACATTATCGCCCTGATATAAAAACTATTGGAACTGTTATTCATAAGGAATACCCACGCAATACAGAACCTTATGAAACAGGCGCTTACCCAATTAACGCAATACAAGATAGAGAAAAACTGCAAAAATATAGAGAAGCAACTAAAGAGTTAAAAGGTGTGTGGCTTGGGGGTCGTTTAGGTTCATATAAATATCTTGATATGGACGCTGTGATTGCTTCTGCGCTAACACTTTGGAATAATAAAATTAAACCCTATTTGGAGGCACAATGTCACACAGTATAGAACTCGTAGCATTAAAAGATTTAATTGCTAACCCTTTAAACCCTAAAAGCCATAACGACGCGTTAATTAATAAATCTTTTTCTGCTTTTGGATACATAGACCCGATTGTTATTGATGAACGTACAAATTTTATGATTAGTGGTCACGGTCGCCAAGAAGTATTAAGACAAATGCAAGAAAACAATGAAAGCGCACCCGAAGGAATAACAGTCAAAGATGGAACGTGGTTTGTTCCAGTAGTAAAAGGGTGGTCGTCAAAAGATGATACAGAAGCAAACGCTGCACTTGTAGCGTTAAACCGCACTAACGAAATGGGTGGGTGGGATAGAGAAAATCTGCTCACAATCCTTGAAGAACTTTTAGCAACAGACAAATTAGATTTAGTTGGATTTTTAAATACAGATGTAACTATGTTACAACGAGCGTTAGAAGCAGAAGGAGTATTTACGCAAGATTTAACTAATGCTATTGATGAATTCATTTCCGAAACAGGCGTAGATATAGAAGGAAGAATTGCGCATTATTCAACTGTGTTAAAAGTATATTTTCAAACAGAAGAATCGCGCCAAGAATTTTTCAATTTAATTGAATACAAAAACGAAGGAAAAACACAATCATCAATTCGTTATCCTAAAACTTTTATAAGAGAAACAGCAGAACAATGGAAAGGATAAATTCGCCACTTACTTTTCCTGTGTATATCAATACGCGTGGCAGACCCAAAACTCAATTAACTGCTAATGCGTTACTAAAATTAGGGATAATTCCTACACTTGTAGTTGAAAAAGCCGAAGAAGAAATATACAAAATTCATAACCCCGAATGCAATGTAGTTGCTTGGCCGCAAAGATACTTTGATGATTATGAAAAAACGCCTGAATTAGACCCACACCCCACAACAGGCGTAGGGCATAACTTTGCTTGGGACCATTCACGCGATTTAGGTTTTACACATCATTGGATTATGGACGACAATATACGCGCGTTTTATGTATGGAATAAAGGAAGGAGAGCATACGTCGCTAATCCTAAAGCGTTACTTTGGCACGAAGATTTTATGCTTAAATATGAAAACCTTGCTGGTATTAGTTTAGGTATGGCGTTTACTATGAAATCAAAACCAATAGGGCTTAATACACGTTTGTATTGTGCGGTGTTGTATCGAAATGATTTAAACAAATACGGTATAACGTATCGTAGAGGATTAAACGATGACACGATTGTTAGTCTTGACATATTGAAAACTGGTTATTGGTGTACTGCGGAAAGTCATATTGTTGGTATTATCAAAACAAACACCAGCAGAAAAGTTAGATTAGATGGTGGAATGACAGACTTTTATGCGCAAGGTGGTTTCATTAAAAAGTCTGCTGAACTTGTACGCCTTCACCCTGATTGTGCTAAAACTGTAGTGAAGTTTAACCGAGTTCATCACGTTGTAGATTTTTCAAAATTTAAACAACAATTAATACCAGTAAAAAAAGAAACTGTTAGTGAATACATAGGGAGTGAATAAATGGCTAATTCAAAAAAAGGAAAACATTTAGACCCTGATACGTTAGAAAAAGAAGCACGTGTGTTATCGCTTCGCAGGTTAGGTGTAACGTTTGACCATATCGCACAACAACTTGGATACGCAAGCGGAAGCGGTGCATATAACGCTTATCGCCGTGCGTGTTTAAAAATTATTTATGAAGAAGTTGAAGAAACGCGCAAGATGGAAATGGATAGGCTAGACAACGCTCAAATGAGAATTATGCAAGCGGTTAATCAAGGGGATATACCAGCAATAAATACGTTGTTACGCATTATGGATAGACGAGCAAAATTGCTTGGCTTAGATATGCCAGTCAAATCACAAGTGGAGGTAACCACGTATGACACAGGAACTATTGATTCAGAAGTCGCAAGACTTATCAGATTACTTGGCTCAACGGACAGCGAGACGCGTTCTTTGGACGCACCACCTAGCACGTCCTGAACAGTTACCTGATGATGAAGCAGAGTGGAATACATTTGCTTTGTTAGCAGGGAGAGGATTTGGTAAAACTCGTACTGCCGCAGAATGGATTTGTTGGCAAGCAATTAGATTTCCAAAGACACGTTGGGCTATTGCCGCACCGACTCACGCTGACGCTAGAGATACGTGCGTAGAAGGTGAGTCTGGCGTATTAAATATCTTGCGTGAGTATGGCGTATTAAAAGATTACAACCGTTCTATTTCTGAAATCTTTCTTGATAACGGTAGCCGTATGAAATTATTTTCTGGTGAAGAACCAGATAGATTTCGTGGACCACAATTTCACGGCGGTTGGTTTGATGAGTTAGCGGCATTTAAATATCCCGAAGCGTGGGACCAATATAAGTTTGGTTTGCGTTTAGGTACGCACCCTAGAACTATTGTTACAACTACGCCTAGACCAACTAAGTTGATTAAAGATTTAATAGCAGATGAAACCGTAAAGATTGTTCGTGGTTCAACTTTTGATAACGCTAAGAATCTTGCGCCGTCTGCGCTTGCTGACTTGAAATTTAAATATGACAACACAAGGTTAGGTCGTCAAGAACTTTACGGTGAAATACTTGACGTTGTTGAAGGCGCGCTGTGGACAAGAGAGTTAATTGAAAATGCTCGCGCTAAAACTGCGCCACCATTAGTACGTATTGTTATAGGTGTTGACCCTGCTGTAACAAGTGGAGAGACAAGCGACTTAACTGGAATAGTGGCGGCAGGTATAGACGCTTCTGGTCATTACTACATACTTGATGATAAATCGTTACGCGCTAGTCCTGATACGTGGGCGCGTGTAGCAGTTAATCTTTATCAAGACCGTAACGCTGATAAGATAGTTGCTGAAACAAATAACGGTGGCGATATGGTCATAATACTAATGAGACAAGTTGACCCATCTATAAGCGTTATGAAAGTAACAGCAACAAGAGGAAAACAATTACGCGCTGAGCCAATATCTTCTTTATACGAACAAGGCAGAGTTCATCACATAGGTTATTTTGCTGAACTAGAAACGCAGATGTGCGAATGGACTCCATTAGATAAGCAATCACCTGACAGGCTAGACGCTTTAGTATGGGCGTTAACAGAACTTAATACTGGTGGTGCCAGTATGATTGCTTTGGCTGGTATGTCTATAATATGCGGTAAGTGCGGTATGCCTTCACCACGAACAGCAACTATATGTTTTAATTGTGCCGCGCAACTGAAAGGTTAATAATGAAAATCGCTATTAAAGGAATTGTTGTTCAACCTAAAGGTGGCGCGTCTATTCAAACTATTTACAATATCGGAGATACAGGTCCAGGTGGCGGAAAAGTTATTTATGACGCTGGTTCTATTTTATCGTGGGGCAGATATATTGAAGTAGCACCTGATACTTGGTCAGGTGGAATAGACCAAATGGACTTCAAGTTTGGTATAAGTTCTTCTATATCTGGAACTTTAAGCAGTATTGGAACAGCCGTTACAAATACTGACCTTTTAATTGCTCAAAGTAGTAGTACTCTTTATATTGGTAAAAGCGCAAGAAATTATACAGGTGGTGGTAAAACTAATTGGCAAGCACCATCACCAGGTGATTTGAATCAATGCTGGCTTAACGTAGCGCAAATGGGTACTTTGAACTCTTTTAGTTATGCTTATTGGTCGTCACAAGAATATGCCGCTAATAGTGCTTTTGGCAATTCACAAACTATGACTAACGGACAGGTAAACATCACATTCAAAGGTCAAACAACATATATGCGTCCTGTTCGTTATTTTACTAATTCAAGTAACTAAAGGAAATACAAATGCCAGGTTTTTACAAAAATGATAACGGCTCACTTCTTTGGTCTGCTGATAGAGTCATCAATGACAACTTTCAACTATGGATAAATCTAAAAGACACTTACGTCTATCCCGTAGAAGGCTGGATATGGGCTGATAGTGAAGCGGAAGCACGTGTTATATTGAACTTGCCGTTGCCAGTTGAAAGCACCGAGCAAGAATAATATGAAAACCGTTATCAAAAGTATTATTGTTCAACCTAAGGGTAGTTCTGTAAACCCACCCAGTAGCGTTGATTATCTTGTTGTTGCTGGCGGTGGTGGTGGTGGTGCATATGGTGGCGGTGGTGGTGCAGGTGGATTTAGGACATCAACAGGGTTTGCAATTTCGGGTTCATTTACTGTAACTGTTGGCGCTGGTGGTGCTGGTGGTCTTGCCAACCCATCAAGCCAATCAGGTAGTTATGGTGTCGATTCTGTATTTTCTAGTATTACATCAACGCGTGGCGGTTATGGTTCTGCTCTGGCTCCAGGTGCTGGTGGTGCAGGCGGTTCTGGCGGTGGCGGTGGCGGTTATTATTCTAATCCTGGTGGCGCAGGTAACACTCCTGCAACTTCTCCTTCTCAGGGAAACAATGGCGGTCAAGGTACTGGTGCTGGTAATGGTTCTAGAACTGCTGGCGGTGGTGGTGGAGCAAGTGCAAATGGGCAAGGTGGTTATAGTAGTATTGGTGGTCCAGGCGGTACGGGTACATCTAATTCATATTCTGGTAGCGCCGTTACTTATGCTACTGGTGGTACTGGTGGTTCATCGAGTTATGCAGGTGCTTCTGGTGGAGGCGTTAACACGGGTGGTGGTGGTGGCGGTGGACAAAATAGTGGTAACGGTAGTGCTGGCAGTTCAGGAATTGTGATTATTACGTATGCCAATACATTTGCCGATTTCACTTCTATTGACGTAGGGCTGACTTATACAAAAACAACCTCAGGCGGTAATACAATTTATCAATTTACAGCAGGAACGGGAACGGTGACAATCTAATGGCACATTACGCATTTTTAGATAAAAATAATATTGTAACGGAAGTTATCCCAGGTAAAGATGAAAATGAATTACTCGATGGATTAACGCCTGAGCAATGGTATGGCAATTACAGAGGTCAAACTTGTATCCGTACAAGTTACAACGGCAACATTAGAAAGAATTTTGCTGGTGAAGGAATGGTTTATGACCCTATTAGAGACGCTTTTTATTCACAGGAACCCGAAGGCAATATAGGGTTTAATGAAGAAACTTGTCAATGGATAATGCCAATATCAGACATTGAATTGTAAGCGCCAATCAAGAATAACCACTATCATTACCGTAACGCTGAACCAAAAGAGCGACAGGAGAAGTAAATGGGTTTGTTAGATAATTTTGCTAAAAGAGTAGCAAATGAAATTGTTAAATCTCCAAACCTACCTGTAGGTGCAGTTACTATGACTGAAACGCAAATGCGTAGTGGTTCTAATAACAATACAACTTACAATCAAAGTATTGGATTACCACGTAACCCTATTACGACATCTGTTCCATTTTCTCCTGGTATTCCTATTATTCCTGGCGCTATCAATCCGCCTAATCCAGTAACAGGACGACCAGAACCAAGACGTTATGAATTTCAAGTTGCACAAAACATTAATGTTACTGAAACCAGATTAGTACCGTTTCAAACTTTACGTGCTGCCGCAGACCAAATTGATATTTTACGTAGATGTATTGAAGTGTTAAAATCAAAAGTTACTTCTCTTGATTGGGATATTGTTTTAGCAGAGGACGCGTCAGAAAAACTTATTGCTGAAATTGGCGGCAATCAAATACGTGCCGCGCAATCGGCAAGAGAACAATTCAGCGATGAAATTTCTCGCGCACGTCAATTTTGGGAAACGCCAGATAAATCTAACGGACTCGTGTTTGCTGATTGGTTAAACATAGCATTAGAAGAAGTACTTGTACTTGACGCGTGGGCTGTCTGGCCGCAAACAAGTGTCGGTGGAGATTTATTAGCATTACAAATTCTTGATGGCGCAACTATTAAACCTTTGATTGATGAAAGAGGTATGCGACCATCACCACCGTATCCTGCTTATCAACAAATACTTTATGGATTCCCACGTTCGGAATTTTCTGCTGCAACTGAAACAGAAGAAGCAGATGGCGAGTTCAGTACAGATGAACTTAGTTATATGATAAAAAATCGTAGGACTATGACTCTATATGGTTATTCACCTACAGAACGCGCATTAGCGGTAGCAGATATTTATTTACGCAGACAACAATGGATTCGTGCTGAATATACAGATGGCGTAACTCCTGAACTAATGATGAAAACTGACGCTAATTTTGGTAATAACCCAGACTTGTTACGCGCTTATGAAAATATATTTAATAATGATTTAGCAGGGCAAACAGAACAACGCAAACGTGTTCGCCTTCTTCCTGTAGGTATGGAACCAATTCAATTTGACGGTTATGCAGAAAGATTTAAAGATGTATTAGATGATTATTTAGTTAACTCTATTTGCGGTCACTTTGGGGTTATGCCTTCTGAAATTGGCTTTACTCCTAAAAGTGGATTAGGTGGCGCAGGACATCAACAAGGACAAGCGCAATCAGGTGAAATAATTGGTTCGTTACCATTATCTAATTGGGTTGGACGTATGCTTACAAATCTTTCGTATGTATTTCTTGGTATGCCACGCGAACTTGAATTTAAGTTTATGCCAAGTGGACGACAAGATTCAGAATCAATAGCACGTACAAACGACATAGAAGTTAAAAATGGCGCTATAACAATTAATGAAATGCGTTCTATGGCTGGACGTTCTCTTATTGATTCTGAACAAGCAGATATGCCAATTATGGTATTAGGCAACGGTGCTTATTTCATTACAGAAGAAGGGGCGCAACCTTTTGACACCTTTAATAACCTTAATGAACTACAACCTTCTGTTAACGGTAACGAAATAGAAGAACCAGAAATAATAGATAATCCAAAAGAAGAAATTAATGACGCAGTAAAAGCGCAAGATGAAATTAAAAGGTTTTTACGTTGGATTAAAAAATCACCAGACCGTCAATTTAACTTTCAATCAGTTCCAGTTGTTTATTCAGAAGTGTTAAATAAATTTATATCTGTCAAAGATTACGACAGCGCACGTTGGTATGCCGAACGCTATCTGGCGTAACAAATGAATAAGTTACAAAGACAACAACAAGGAACAAAGATTCGACTATCTGTTAAATATAGCGACCCTATCCGTCAGGCTTTAATTAATTCTGTTGATGTTAAACAAATAGTTGAAGATTTTATTATTTCTTTTCAAACGGTAGAAGTAACACCCCAACAAGCACGTACTTGGGCGTTCTTACATATACAACCTAAAACAAATGATTTAGATAAAATAATAAAAAGATTACACGCAGAAAGTTATATTCTTGGAGATGATATTGCTTTATCTGCGATTGCTAAAGTAGTAATAAATAAAGCGCCTACATTAAAAGATTTTCAACGTGCGCAAGGAATTAATTGGGATACGTGGAAACCTGGTAATCGTGCCGCAAGCGCTTTACTTAAACCGCCTAATGGATTAAAGAAGTTAATGACTTCACGTAACGTAACGATTAAAGGAATTAGTAAAACTACAGTTGACCGTATTGGTACGCAACTTGCTTATGCGTTACAACACGGTTTATCGCCTAGTTCAACTACGTTAGCAATTATGGATTTACTTGGTAAACCAAGTCCAGAACGCACGGCATATTTAGTTCAGCAAGGATATAAAGAAATTGATGTTATGCTTCGTGACCCTGAACGTGCTTTAATGATTGCTCAAACAGAAATGTCAAGAGCAGTCAGCGTTGCGTCGCGCGAAATGTATCAAGATACTGGCGTAGAGTTGGTAGAGTGGCTTACTGCTGACCCTTGTGATGAGTGTCAAGAAAATGAAGATGTTTCGCCTATCGGTATTGATGAAACATTTCCAAGTGGAGATACCGAACCACCTGCTCACCCAAATTGCGCTTGCGCTCTTTCGCCATACACGATAGATACTCGCGGTTTGGGTGAAGAAGCGTTATCATTATTGTTAAATGAATAAGGAGAATTAAATGGCATTTGTTCAAGTAAATCCAGGTGCGTTAGGAACGTCAATAGGTTTGATATTTCAATTACCTGCTGGATTACCATTAACCGTAGTTACGGTTGGTAATAACACAGCCGCAGCAGTTATTTTTGTTGGCGGTGCTTCTGTTGGTTCTTCTGGTTCAACACAAGGAGTTCAAATTGCTGCAAAAGCGTCTGTTTCTTTAACGTTAAATGCTGGCGATAAACTTTATGCTATTAGCACTACTTCATTAGTAGCAGGAGATATTTCTGTTATTTATTCAGGAATTTAATTATTAAAATGTTATTAACACTTACAGCAAAGGACTCTAATGGCTAACACAACTTTCGCAACTTCATATGCAGCAATCGTAAAACAAGAAAAACAACTTGACGGAACGCTTCTTGTTTATGGTAAAGCGACAGATGACGCTATTGATAGCGATAACCAAATATGCGATTCTAATTGGTTAAGTAAGGCTATGCCAGAATGGTTTAAATCGGGCGGTAATATCCGCGAACAACATTCAAATATTGCCGCAGGAGTAGCAAAAGAGTTAGATTCAAAATCTGACGGACATTACATTTCTGCGTTAGTAGTGGACCCTACTTCTATAAAGAAAGTTGAAACAGGAGTATTAAAAGGATTTTCTATTGGGATTCGTGGCGCGCGCGTACAACGTGACGACAAGGCTCTTGGTGGAAGAATTATTGATGGACAAATTGTTGAAGTATCTTTAGTTGACCGACCTGCCAACCCAAACGCCAAATTAATGTTGGCTAAATCAGATGGAACGGAAGTAATCCAAGTGGAAGAACTTATTGAACAAGAAGAAACTACCGTTGCTGAAGAAGTAGTGGCAGAAGAAGTAGTAACAGAAGTTAAAGTTGAAGAAACCATTGTTGAAGAAGTTGTACCAGAAGTGGTACAAGAAGTTATTGAAAATGTCTCCGAAGAAGTTACAGAGGAAGTTGCAGAAGGCGCAGAGAAGTCTGTAACTACTATTGAAGAAACAGCAACAGAAAAATCAACTATCACGCCACTACCTACTATCGAACGTGTAGGTAGTGTTGATGAAGAAGATATTTTTGAATCATCAGATTCAAATAAGTCTGCTCTAACTGATGTTACTATTAGTGACATTATTGAAAAAGCCGTAAAGAGTGCGATTGATGTGATTCGTAGCGAGGTTGAAATTTTGAAATCAGCAAAAGAGGCTGATATGGAAATTATCAATAAACTTGAATCAGAATTAGCAACGGCAAAATCCAAAGCAGTAAGCGGTGGACCAAAGCGCACGGCATTACAACCTTCTAATAACGGTATTAATGAACTTGTTAATAAAGCCGCAGAATATCGTGCTAAAGCCAACGCAACAACAGACCCAATCTTGTCAAAAGGTTGGAAAGAAATGGCGCAGGATTTTGAATCCAAAGCCAACGAATTATTAATCAAATAACCTCTTTACGAAAGGAACAAACCTAATGGCGCTTAATGCACCTAAGGCAAGTGACTTGTTTAGTGACGCGGTATCCGCAAAGGATTCTGCTACACGTATGGACGAATTCACTTCCGAATTAAATAAATCAGTAAACAATGCTGTATCTGACCCAAATTCTATTATGTCAATTAAAGCAGGACAATCCACATTTGCGGAAGCAAGTGGAAGTTCTGTTGCTCTTATGGAACGTCTTGCAACAAACAAGTCACTCACGCCAGACGCATTAGCAGGATTAAATAACGCTCTTGCTTCTCAACGTATGGCTATGTCTGATATCCAAAAAGATGTGACACTTACATCTCCACTTTCAACTTCTTTTGCTGCTTTCGATTTGGAAGCACCAGCAAAGTTGCTTACACCACGTCCAACCCCACTTCGTAACAAAATTCCTCGCAACAAAGGAGTGGGTACTTCTCACCGTGTAAAGCGCATTACTGGTTACACAGGTACAGGTACAGGCAGTAACGCAAACATCTGGCCAGGAATTACAGAATCAACAACCACTTCATTTGGTTCAATTTCATACGAACGTGGCGCAAAGATTACTTATACTGCTGATGATTTAATCCTGCCTTACAACTCATACTCACTATCAGATAGCGTTTCATTTGACGCTAACTTCTCTGGTATGGGATATCAAGATTTGCGTCAACTATCTTCAACTTCAACACTTTACGCAACAATGTTGATGGAAGAAAGAATGATGTTAATGGCTCGTGGAACTGCTTCGGGATATGCTGGTGCGCTTGCTGCTCCTACATTTACTCTTTCAGCACCAGCCACAGGTACAGGACAGACTTCACTTGCAGCAACAACTTATTATGTTTATGTAACAACTGACGCTGGTGTTTCAACTAACGGTTTTGGTGAGTCAATCGCTTCTTCCGTAGTTTCTCAGGTTGTTGGTTCTACAGCAGTTCTTCTTGTTACTATTACAGCCGTTACTGGCGCACTTGGTTATAACATTTATGTTGGTACTACAACTGGTCTTGCTAACTGCAAATATCAAGGTCGTACTACAGGCTTGACATTTACAGTTCAAGGTGCCGCTTCAACCGTGACTACTGGTAATACAGCACCATTAACTACTACTGGTGCCGCCGCAACTCGCGCTACAGCAGATACTTCTGCTTATGCAACAGGTTACGACGGAATCCTTGCAACTGTTCTTGGTTCTTCTACTGGTTATAACAACCGTATTAACTCAACTTTTTCAACTTCAAATCCTGGCGCTGAATTCCAAACTGCATTTAGCGCTATGTTTGACGCTGTTAAGGCTGACCCAGATGAAGTTTTCCTTAACGGTTCAGACCGCAAGCAACTCTCAGACGCAATCAAGAGTGGTTCTACTGCTAACTATCGTTTGAATCTACAACAAGATAACGTCGGCAATTATATTGGTGGCGCTGTTATGGGTGGACTTCATAACGAAATTACAGGAAAACTTGTGAACCTTACAGTTCACCCTTGGTTACCACAAGGCGTTGCACCAATTCTTTCCTATTCGTTGCCAATTCCTGATACTCAGGTATCAGATGTTTGGGCTAACTTTATGGTTCAGGATTATATGGGTATTCAATGGCCAGTTAACCAATTCGCTTATGAGTTCTCAACTTACTTCCGAGGAACATTCTTCTGTACTGCACCTGCTTGGAATGGCGCAGTATCGGGAATTACATCAGCCTGATGTGTTTAGAGTGCGGTTGTCAACAACCACAAAATAATCACGGGCGTAATGATGTTTCAACTGCTGTAATGATTACACCAGACGAAACACCCTGCTAAATCAATTTACGAAAGGTGGCGTGTCATATAACGGGCGCGCCACCTTTATAAATTAAAAGGAAGAAGCAAATGACAAGATTAGTAGCAAGTGATAAAGGCGTTCGTGGTATAGATGTGCAAACTCCAAACGGAACACATTCTTATAATACAGACCGTAAAGGTATTATTAATGTAGAAAATCCTAAGCACGTAGCACAAATGAAATCAGAAGGTTTTTTTGAAGCGTCGTTAATGGGTCCAACTACAAATGGTTCAGTTATTGGATACACTTGTATTGAATGTGGGTTTGGTAGTTTCTTTCGCAAATGTGGGCGTTGCGGTACAGAAAACAAAGACACGTTACGAGATGGAGAAATTTAAATGACAACTGGTATTGCACCTACTACATCTTTTAATGAACTTTCTTATCTAACAGTTGCAGAATATAAAAATGCTCCAACGGCGATTGACATTGATAATTTAGTTGTAGGTGGTAATAGTAACGCGCAAGACGCAGAATTAAAAAACGTTATTGCTCGCGCTTCTTCTTTTATGGACGAATACTTAAATCAAAATCTTAATGCGCAAACTGTAATTGAAACTCAACGAACAAGATTTACGCCAGAAGGTTTTATAGCGTTACACCCTAATAATGACCCAATTATTTCTTTACAATCTTTTCAATACGGTTCTACACCTAACAATCTTGTAACGTTAACAGATTGTTCTACAGTATGGTTTGAAAACCAACAAATCATTATTCCTGTATCACAGATGTCAACCTCTTATAGTACTCAGGGACCATTATCTTTTGGTGGGGGTGGCAGTTCTCGTAATCAAATTTTTGTTGAATACACATATACAGCAGGATACGTTAACAATTTAATTTCTAGTGCTACCGCTACACAAAGTACTATGACAGTTCAAGACGGAACTGGAATTGTTGCTGGTATGAAAATGAAAATTTATGATGGTGCTAGTAGTGAAAATGTTACAGTTGCTTCTTCTTATACTTATGGCTCAACTACCGTTCCCTTAGCCTCTGCGCTGTCATACAGCCACGTAAGCGGTATAGCCTTTGGTAATTTACCTAATGCAATTAAACAGGCTTGTATCCTTGTTACAACGGCTTTAATCAAGGTACGTGGTGATAGTTCTATGGTTATGAATGTAACAGTTAATCCAACTCGTAGCGGTAATGCAACTCAAAATATGGTTGGTGATGAAATCGGGTTAGCGTTAAAGATGGTTGACCTATATCGTAGGATTCGTTAATGGGTGGCACACGTGCAGATGTACGCACGGCAGTTTCTAATTGGATATCTGCAGGAAACGTTACTAACTTAAATCAAATCTGGACTTCATTTCCTAAACGTATTGATTTTCAAGTTAATGCAACAGCAGGTCAACAAATGCGAGCCGCAGGTGTAGTTTTTATTGCAGATGAAAGTGAAGAACGCGTTGCGATAGGTGGCGCATATAACGGTTGGAAAAGAATTGATTACGTAATTGATTTTCAAATTTTTACTCACGCAATGTATCGCAACGCAGAGGACGCTATGACTGCTTTCGACGCGATTGTTGATGGTGTGAAAACTCAACTAAGAGCAGGTGGGCATACACTAGGATTGTCAGATGGTTCAGTAGTCTGGCAAGCGGCAGAACCTTCTATAAGCGTATCTTATGGAGAACCTGCTACTAATGATGGTGGCGCTACGGAAACGTGGTGCGCTATCCGTTTTACTGTAACCCAAATGATAAACGCATAAAGGAGAAACCCGTGAGTCAATTTAAATATGACGGTGATGAAGAACGCGTAATTGTGTCTCTTGGTATTACCGTGAACAAGGGTGACGTGTTTGAAGCCCCAGAAGATTTTTCGGCTTATGGGTGTTTCAGCGCTAACTCAACATTTAAGAAAAGCGCCGCAACTGCGGTAGCACCAGAACCGTCTGTTCCGTCAGACACAACCGTAGATGAGGTGAAATAATGTCCGTACAAGCGTCAGTTAGAAGTTACCTTGGTATTGCTAAAGAAGCAACTAAAGGTACAGCAGTAGCACCAACAGATTTTATTCCTGTTAGCGTAAGTAAAATTAAACCAGTAGATATTATTGACGCTCTTTATGATGACGGCTTACGTGGCTCAAATGTAAAGAGTTACAATTATATTCCTGGTCGTAATTATTCAACATTTGATTTTGGTGGTCCAGCGTTTGCCGACACTATTGGTTATCCAATCGCAGGACTTCTTGGAGAAGTTACAACTACAGGTTCTACTGCTCCATACACACACGTAATTTCTTTAGAAAATAGTGCAACTGCGGCAGCCGACGCACAACCAACTTCTTTTACGCTTACTGATTTTTATTCATCAGCAGTACGCGCTTATCCTGGTATTCAAATTAGTGATTTTGGTATTAAATTTTCTTCAGAAGGTATGTTGGAATATGACGCAAAAGGAACAGGTTTTATTTCTGCTTCTGCGTCAACGCCAACACCTACATTTTCAACTATAGTTCCATCTCCAGTATGGATTGGAACTGTAACGATTGCTAGCAGTCAAGTTTCTAACGCAGTTGACGGTTCATTAGATATGAAACGACCAGTAACACCTATTTTTGGTATTTCTAATACACAAAATCCTTATTCTGTATTTGTTGGTCCACTAGAAACTACAGGTAAGTTCACATTTGTTATGGAAAACAATACTGAATTAACTCGTTTCTTAACAAATACACAACCAGCAATTACACTTGATTGGACTAGCGGTACTTCTGCCGCGTTAGTTACAATTTCTTGTACTATGACAAAAGGCGCTTATACCGCCGCAGTTATTGACCGTTCAAAAGATTTTGTTCAAGTAACGGTTGATGTTAATGCGCAAGCAAATACCACAGATACAGGAAGCGTTGGTTATTCCAATATCAAGTGGACATTGAAAAATGCTAAGGCTTCTGGTACATATCAGTAGTACTTAGGACAAGTGTGACGGTGGGGGTTAATGGTTGTAGCAGTCGCCTTCCCTGCTCCCACCTCACCGTCACTTTTAATTTGGAAGGCAATTAACGAAAGGCAAGAAGATGGCGAATAAAAAACTAACACTACCAAGTGGCGCAACAGTAGAACTTCGTGACCCAAGTACGTTACGTGTAAAAGACCGTAAAAAAGTCTATCGTGCCGCAAACGGACAAGAAGGAATTATGCAAGCCATATCTCTTATTGATGGCTTGATAGCAATTCTTATTGATTCTTGGTCGTTGGATTTAATTATTCCTTCTATCAAATTAGAAACGCTTGACGAATTAGAAATGGCTGATTATGACTTTTTGGCTAAAGAAGCAGAAACAGCACAAAGTATTTTATTTCCAGCGTTAGCAAAAACTGATGAAAGTGAAAAAGATTCTGAATCCCCTTTCGTAGAGTCCAGCGACTAAAGTGGTTGCTGGAAGGTGGGGAAAGAAACGACAAATTTACTTATCCAGATGATGAATGGTTTTACTTTCTTTGTGCGGATAGGTTTGGTTGGACACCTACACAGGTAGATGAACAACCAGCAGGAACAGTAGATTGGCTACTTTCCATTTCAACTCTAGTGAAACAGGTGGAGAATGATAACCTCAAATCTTAACCTTGTTAGAGCAAATGTAACGAGTTTTACTGGCAACCTTGATATTAAGGCTCGTATGGCTCGTGATGAAATGATGACAGGTTTAATCCAACTTTCACAAAGAGAGATAAGAAAAAGCGGTTTGCCTATTGCTGGTGGTCCACCTGTTAACAGAACTGGTAATTTACGTAGAAGTATTCACGGTGTAAAAACTCGTACTGGTTATGGTAGTTACAAGGCTATTGTTGGACCAGGTGTTATTTATGGTCGCGTATTGGAACTTGGTTTTCCTAACGGTAACAAATACCCTTATATGTCTCCTGCTTTTAACAAGTTAAAATTAGTAGCGCCTAGTATCATTAAGAAACATCTAGGAAGTAAGGGGTTATTATGAGTTTCTTTCCCCCTGTCCAATTTGTAGTTGAAGTTATTGCTGGTCCAGCGATTGCTGGATTTGAAAAAGTTAATGCCGAATTAACTAGATTACAAGCAACTGCCGCAAAAACTGGTATAGCACTTGACGGAGTAGGTAAAAGCGCTACGTTGGCTAAGGCTGCTTTTCTTGCCGCAGGTATAGCAGTAGCGGCATTTGGAGCGTACGCCACAAAAGCGTCTATGGAAAATGAAATAGCAAATGCAAAGTTAATTACTTCATTAAAGGCTATGGGTGATACTTCAAAAGAAACGTATGCCCAAATAAATAACCTTGCTAATTCTTTAGTGAATTTAGGGTTTAGCGATAATGAAGTTATGGACAGTTTCAGTATTTTAATTACTGC
>Ga0114967_10000290_pt1 | contig 41972 bp, 57 predicted proteins | sample M_130628_MF_Meta_FD_92639 | JGI IMG/M metagenome (GOLD analysis project Ga0114967, IMG submission 92639) | Freshwater microbial communities from Lake Montjoie, Canada to study carbon cycling - M_130628_MF_MetaG | ecosystem: Environmental > Aquatic > Freshwater > Lake | place: Lake Montjoie... | reverse complement strand
CCAGTACTTTGCTTTGATGATTTAGGTAAGGAAAGATTCACGCAACGAATGGAAACAGATATTTTTGCAATCATTGACGAGCGTACATCAAACAACCGCACTACAATTATCACCACGAATTATAATAGTAAAACATTGTATGACCGATTCAATAACAAGGAAACCGCAGAGGCATTTATCCGCAGACTCCGTGACTACTTCACCGCCATTCACGCTTGAGCCAGTCGGCACGTTAGACCCCCCTGTCTACTGGATAGCCAAAGGGGAATCTGGCGCATATGACATAGACTTGCTACAGACATCTTGCACCTGTAAACATTACCTATTTCGATTGAGGGAACTGCCGATCCAGGATCGCAGATGCAAGCACATTGAGGCGGCTAGGGAACAATGCCTAAATATAGTTTTAGAAAATATGAAAATTGATGGTTGACACTTATTCACATATAATACACAACGATATTCCTTATGAAATTATTCACATTATTATTATCAGCGGTTGGCTTACAAGCACAACCAATCACTACACAGTTCATTGATCGTGTAGCAATTATTGAATCTAATTTTAACTACGCTGCAGTCGGAGACTCCAAAAAAGCTAGAGGAGCGTGGCAGCTTCACGAAGGGGCATATCAAGATGCTATGAAGTGGTATGAGATTACCAATGGTAAGAACGAATCTAATTACGTTATGACTGCGGCTATCCGTCCCTGGAAAGACTGCGCTCACGATCCGTACATCTCACGCATTGTTGCCACATATTACTTTAAACTTCTTGAGCATCGGTTCAACAAGCGTGGGATTAAACCAACACAACTTCAGTTATATATGGCATATAATATGGGTTTTAGCGGTGCGGCACTATTTGAATTTAATCCTCACGCACTTACCCTTCCACCAGATCGCTATGCAACCTTACGCAGAGCAGAACTAATCTTAAACAAATAATAATATGAGCGACAAAATTTCCAATCTTCATTCCTTGTTAAGACTTACCGCTGCTGAAGCAGATAACGTTGAAGCAAAACTTCACGTGCAACAGGACAACATTTTATATTTGCAAGATAAGTTAAACAAATTATTCCATTCACTCAGATACTTCCACGCTAATAATGGTCGTGACCTTGATCCAGAAACCCTTGAAGCATTCAATGCAGCTTGGAGAAACCACGAAGCATCATTTGATACTTGGCAGTCCTATATGAAGTCTGGTAACTTCCCAGAGAACAATTTCGACATCGACTAATTTCCACCCAAACAAATACATATGAAAGAAATACTAAACATACTCCGTAAGCCATTCACTCCAGACCGCATCGAGTGGCGATTACAATCCTGCGGTGAAAAACAAGATGGTAGCATCTGGGCGAAATGCCTTTGCTACATCGACAATCGTGCCGCGCAGGAACGACTCGATGAAGTCTTTGAGGATGGATGGTCATCCCACGAAACCTTCCAACAAATTGGTGACAAAGCAGTATGCGTTGTGGAGATTAACATCCACGAAGCGCCTGGTATCCAAGCACGATCTGTTACTGGTACTTGTGCAGTAGAATCCAATGGTGACATCGACCCTTTTAAGTCGGCTGCATCTGGGGCTATGAAACGTGCCGTGGTTAATTTAGGAGTGGGTCGTTACTTGTATGACCTGCCAGAGACTTGGGCTATCATTGATCCAAAGGGCAAGTACGATGGCAAGACCAAGACAGGTACACGCTTCCGCTGGAATCCACCAGGCATCGATGCCAATACGTTAAGTATGGTTAAAGCAGAGTCGGCAAATTTCATTGATGACCTTCCAACTATTCCTGCCATTGCTCCTGTAAAAGCATTGCCTGTTGTTGAGTCAGATGGAACTTGGCGAACAGTTATTATTCCATTCGGTAAGCAAAAAGGTATGGCACTTGGAAGTCTTCCTGCAGCTTCACTTAAATGGTGGAGAGATAACTACCAACCCAAACCATTCAAAGGAAAGATTAGCGACAAGGACAAAGCATTCCGTGATGCTCTGGATCAATCTGCCGGCCCTGCCACATCAAAGCCAGCACCAGCATTTGAAGTGCCAGCATTTGAAGAACCAGAAGCAATGGACGATGTCCCATTCTAATTATGCTTAAACATAATGATTATGATGATGAGCCAGAAATTCTTGATGAGAAGACTGGTTCTAAACAACACATCGATGTTATCTTTGTGCGACTTACTGACGATGAAATCGTTGACATCCTTAACTACGGCAAGCGCCTACTAGACAATGAACAAGATTCTTGATCCAGAAACAGTTCGTAGGTTAATGGCAGAAATGCAACCAAAGGAAGAACCCAAACCTGTTAAGACTCCTAATAAGAAACTTAAGGTTGAACGAGCATACGAGATGATTACTAAGACTAAATGTTCTTTGGCTGCGGCATCCAAGTCTTGGAACGTTGCAATCAAGGAAATTATTTCCTTTGCAAAGGACAACAACCTGGATCTTGTTTGGTCTAAGGATAGTTTAACCAAGCAAGCAAAAGAGATTGTTCAGAAGAAGCAGTTTCATAAGATTACATTTGGTCTTAAAGCCAGAGCTGCATATGAACTTGCACTACAGGTAGGGGTTAGTGAAGCGTGTAGAACCATTGGTGTTTCACGCAGGAATTTATACTACTATTGCTTGCGCTACGATCTGCCAACTCCAATACGAGTAACAGGAATCTAATGAATAAATTTGATGTAGTGGCTATGGGTGATAACCACGGAGACTTGGCTTGTCACGATACGCTGAATGAAATCCTATCGTTTGTTAAACGAGTTAAGCCAATCTATCGTGTCCATTTAGGGGACAATTGGGATTTCCGTTGGGCAAGAAAGGGTGTGGACAAATCATCTGCTGAAGCAAAAGAGGGTCTGGAATTAGATTTTTTGTCGGGAATAAAATGGATTGAGCAGTATCGCCCCACTCATTTTTTAATGGGTAACCACGATGACCGCATCCGTCAAATCCTGCACAACACAGATTCGATCAAAGACAAAGAAGATATGCAGGAGATCCAAGACAAGATGATGCAAACTTTGCGCAAGGTTGGATGCAAGGTTATCAAAAAGTATACAGTTAAAGAAGGTCGCATTGTGCTAGGGCCTCTGACTTTCATACACGGATTTTCTCACGGACAGAATGCATTACTCAAAGACGCACGAACATTTGGCACACCAGGCGGTGGCTTCACTATGGGTCATCTACATAGACTTGAGCAACTTAACAACGAGGCATTTGATGGTGGTGCAAGTTGGCTCTGTGGATGTGCTATGGATATATCTCTTGCTGAATATGCTATGCGACATAGCAGTACCCTGCGCTGGCAGAATGGCTTTATGTATTACAAAGTTGATGGGTCTGACTACATCGGTAAACAAGCCCATCGTTTTGGCAAGGGCTGGTATCTCCCAGCATAACATCTTATGACCTACGATCCTAAATCAAACTCACTACGTGCAGCAGCTCTTGCGCTATGCATTACCCCAGACGAACTAGCCAGTATACTTAATGTATATATGGAATACAAGAAACAAGCCGCTGGTAAAACGGAAGAGTTTTTTGAATCCCTTAAAATAGAAATCCCTCAATGATCTATGAGTTTCGTAACCCTATTCCTGTGCTTACTGAACTTGGGGGTGGCACTATATTATATGTCCAAAGCGGAGGAACTTTCTCCAATGATATTTTTGCTATTGTTCTTGAATGTGATGGTCGCATACGGCATTTTCGTTCTGACCAGTTCACAGTCTTAGAAAATCCAACCTTTGATATAAAAAACAAAAATGAACATATATGATCTAGCAGAGACCTGGTTCTCTGAATACCATACTATTGCGAATAAAATTAGTAAACCTATTGTTGAAAAACTTCCGAAAGCAAAGAAGGTAATTAATCTGAAGGGTCGCAAGTTAAATGAACACGCTTACCTGTGGGGTCAGAATAACAAGAAGACCGCAAAGGAAGTCTGCCAAGAGTTTAATATAAATGTAGATCGTCTGCGATCTTGGATAAGAGATAATAATTTAATACCACTTAAGCGTGGCAAGGTGGATCAAACAGGAACAATAGTACATCATAGACCAAGGGCTGAAGTTAAAGCATTATGCGAACAGGCATACGATAAGATGAAGAACCACGGATGGTGTCAGACCAAAGCGTGTGCCGAATATAAAATATCTAATTTAACGATTCAACGATATATAAAAAAACTAAATGGAAACTCATAAGCGTAAGCAGATGTGGGTGTATGAAGATAAGTGGGTCGAGCTTCATCAAAAGATTGAACGACTTGAACATCAATTGAACTATATGACCATTGAAGCAAACACAGACCATAACAGATGGTTATCGGCATTAGAAGAATTGCATAAGGTACGGAAACAACTTAAAGAAAAACAACAATGAGTTTTTTTGAACCACCACAACAAACAAAATATAATGTTCTTTCGCTGGGCGCTGGAGTTCAGTCATCTTGTTTGGCTTTGATGGCGGCCAAAGGACAGATTGATCCTATGCCAGACTTTGCCATATTTGCAGATACCCAAGCAGAACCAGAGTCAGTATATAAATGGCTTGATTGGTTGGAGACTCAACTTCCATTTCCTGTATATCGAGTTACTAAAGGAAACCTAACAGACGAATCACTAAAGGTAAGAATTAAAACCAAAAGTAAATACGGCAATGGAATAAGTTATGTACGCAGACTCATACCTATGTTTGGAAAGAAAGCCGATGGGTCTGTAGTTCCTGCAATTGGTAGATCCTGCACCGCAGACTTTAAGATTAAACCAATCTTTAAAAAGATTAAAGAGTTGTGTGGTATTAGACACGGACAAAAAGAAATCACAATCACACAATGGATTGGGATATCCTATGATGAGATGCAGCGTATGAAAGCATCACCAAACAAATGGGCGCAAAACAGATGGCCATTGATTGAAAAGAAAATGCACAGAGAGGATTGCTTAAAGTGGATGCTTGAAAACGGATACCCAGAACCACCCCGATCTGCTTGTTACTATTGCCCATTTCATTCCAATGAAGAATGGATTAAATTAAAGACTGAAGATCCAGTTCACTTTCAAAAGGCAGTAGAGTTTGACAGAACCATCAGAGACCTAAACAACCAGCATCCAGGCGGTATGGAGATGGGGTTATTCCTGCACAGAAAATGTAAGCCATTAGAAGAGTTGGATTTTCAAGGTTTGATTGACGAAAAGAAAAAGAAGAAATCTAAGGTACAGGATTTAGACTTTGATTTTGAATCTGAATGTGAAGGGATGTGTGGCTTATGATCAACCAAGAAAAGGAAGATATAATCAAAGCCGCAAAAGAATTATATGATGTAGTTAACACTACTCGCCTTTGGCAAAAAATAATGTTTTGTGAATGCCCAGATGACGAGATTACAGATAAGTTAAAAGCTTTCAATGAGAAGTACCAGAAGTGGTACGGAGATAAATGAGCCGCCGGCCCTGGGGTTCTGTTAAACATATTGTGTCTGTATGCCAGGCGGTAGGGATGACCTGTGGAGAGATTCACTTTGGTACAGGCATTCCCATTCAAAGTATTAAATCAGCGGCTAGGGAACTTGGTATTCGTTTGCGTGATCCATCTAAACCACTAATCAAATACTATGTACGAACAGACTCAAGCAAAGTGTGATGGGTTTATTGAAGGTGACCTGTGCATTAACAAGAACGATTGCTTGCGCTACAATAAGAAGCAGGACGATCTGTTTCAAGAATGGGTAACCCCTAAACTTTCCGACAAGGGTAAATGTTCCTTATACATCAAAGACTATTCCAATGAAAGGAAAAGAAAATGAACGAATGGCAACCGATTGAGACTGCACCAAGGGACAGAGAAATTATTGGTCTATTTACTAATGGAGGCATTGAATCTGTTAGACTGTTGTGGTATATGTCTAAAAAAGACGCAATCGATTATGGTCAAGGAATAGAGGACGAAGGTTGGTGGTCTATGCGATCATCAGTTACCGATGAAATGGTTGAGCCAACCCATTGGATTCCACTTCCAAAATTTCCTAAACTATGAACAAACGCATAAAAGGAAATAGCATTCTTAAAGCTATAGTGTCGTATGTTAACAGGAACTCAAAGGAACAAGATATTCCTAAAGGGTTTTACGACAAAGAATTTTACTACAAGAAATTTGGCTGCACGACCAAGATGTTTATTGTGTTAATACAGAAACTTAAATTAACTAATAGCATTGAGTGCATTCAGTTAAAGCGGCATCATAATGGTGCTATGAAGAAGATTGGATTCTATAAGATCAAGCCGTCAGTACTTAAGGATCTTGGGATTAAACTATAGGCGAACAATCCGCTGGTTGGAACGGATTGCTCTAATGCTTGGGTGTCCCTTATGATAAACATCACACATATGTTTCAACCACACCCAGCACTTGTTATAAACAATAGGATGTAATTATAACCACAAACTTAAAATTGTTTCACAGTCTCTTTACAACCCTGGTAATAAGACCGACACCCATAATGGCACAGGCGGCAATGATAGCATAGGAAACCTCAAGAGTTGCTTGCAGGGTATTCTTTGAACTTGTTAACTGTTCTCCTGTCGTGCCGTCATCTGACACAAAACTCTTACCGCCATCCACGATTATCATAGCCATAGAGTTTGAATGACTCAAGGCATAGAGCGTATCCTCAATCGTTATGACTGTAAACAAGGCACACCCACAGGAGATCAATAGTATAAATCCGACTGCCCAAAGAAGGTTATTTTCTTTTCCGTTTTTCATTTGGCTTAACTTTCTTTACTTCAGCGTTTGCCTTGTTCTTAGCCCAGGCAATCCCTGCGTCTAATAATTCGGGCGCTGCAGCCCCACACAAGCCGATACAGGCATAGCGTAAGGACAGACTGGTAATGTGGTCTTGTAGGGCAAACCCAGCAAAGATAGACACTAGTCCAGAGGCAAGTAAGCGTCTGGCGATCCACCCGACTGTAAGCTTATCGGGGGATAGCAGGATACGGCTTACCATTCCAGCAGCCCCTAGAGCCGCGGCAATGATGCCGTCCTTTAACAGACTTGAGTAGTCTTCACTATTTGGGGTCGGAGTTGCCATTGTTTACATTGTCTCGGATTTTGTCGTATAACCACCAAATTGCCAGAGAGGCAAAAGCCAATAGTGTTGATCCAGCGACCCAAGAAAAATACTCAGACTCTAGCACATAGGGCAAGCATCCAGCAAATGCCCCTGCTAGTACGATAGGTATGCCAACCCTTATGGATGAGAAGGCACAGGCAATGCTTCCAATGATAACTAGTAATGCACCTGTAGCAGTCCATACAAATAGACTAGACTTCTTCATTGCTACCATAGTGGCATCAGCGCCACCTTCCGATAACGAGAGTCCATCCATAATCTCATACTGATCGTAGTAGTCTTCAACTGGGTTAGACACGCACCCAGTAAGCAGGAGCAATGATAGTATTATAAGTTTGTTCATTGGTTGTATTTATCGAAATCGGAAACAGGGTATTTCTTTTCAGCTTCTTTATCCCTATAGTAATCTATGGATTTAATGTATTGGTTGGTAATAAATGAATCACCAGAACTCATACGCATTAGTTCTCCTTGAACTTTCTCTGCTTGTTTCTCTTCTGGGCTTATCTTTGCCTCTGGGTTGCGGAGTCTGTACTCATTAATCCGCAGGGACTTGATTGCGGCATTAACATCCAAAGTGTTATAAAGTTCTACATTGCCAGCACCATAGATGCGGTATCTGTAAATCTTCTTACCTTGTGGATCAACACCTTCATATTTAGCAACCAGTTGATTACCAAGTTCGGTCTTCCATACATTTCCAATTGCTTTGTTTAGAGCAATGGTCTGTTGGACGGAATTGTTATAGAACCTGTTAACAGTTGGTACTGCTTCAGCCGTTGCTTGACTGCCAAGCATACGAGCCGCAGCTATATTACCATTGGCGCTATTAACGGCAGGGCCACCTTGCTGATATAACTTTGGTTTGGGAAGTACTTGTGGCTTACCACCAATAACTCTGGTTACAGTTAATGGGCTATTAAGAATAGCAACAGGCAGTCCAGATGGATCGACAGTCAATGCTTGGTTAACTTGTCCTGCTATATCTAGTCGTTCAGTATCTGAGTTTAAAGCAGTCTCAATAGCGGCGGCATCCTCAGTCTCACGCAGTTTAGATCGTTGTTCAATGTCCTGTCTAAGTTGTTCCGTGATACGCTTACGCTCGTTCTCAAGTTCAATGACCGCTTGCTTGTTCTGTGCTTCTGCCTTTGCAACATCCTCGCTATACTTCTTACGTTGTGCTTCAGCATCACGCTCCATCTGTGCCTCAATCTTTGCTTGCTTGCGGTTAAGTTCTTGGATCTGTGCGTTATACGTTGCTTGCTCTTTGGCTACTTCAGCAAGGACTGCTTTTTCACGTTCAGTTCTTTGGAGTTCAATTTGCTTTTGTTGATACTCAAGAGTGCCTGGAATCTTTTCACGTCTCTTGGCTTCATCTCTAAAGATTTCATCAGCAAGTTGACGAGTTCTAAGTTCCTCACGATGAACCTTAACTTGTTGGTTTGCATCGATAACGGCTGCTTCATAGGTAGTAGCAGATGTCTTAACATCAAAACCGCCAACCTTAATCTCGTAGGTTTTAGTTTTACCTGGCTGAGTCAGTTCGGTAATCGTTGTATTCTCTAAATTAGGATGACTCCACACTTTGACTCCGTACTCCTTAGCAAAGTCAGCACCATATAGTTTAGTTATATTAGCTGCATCAACTTTGTTCCAAGACGCTGGGGCCATATTAAATGAACCTCTGGTTACACCCTCTTGGGTAATTAAAGACCTTCCACCAGTATCTTGTATTGCGGCAAGACCAGATGGATCGATGTTCATAATGGGGAATTGTAACCCTCTGGTAATTTGATTGGTAAAGTTTGTTGGGTTAACAACAACACGACCCTTTCGTACTGTCAGTCCGTACATTGCTCGTAGGGCAGTAAGTCTGCGTTCACCAAGAACTTCATCTCCGTTGCCAAGAAGTTTAGCGGATGGTTCTGTAATAGCACCACCAGGTGTTTCAACTCTCGTTGGGTCAATCGGGCCACCCTCGTTATAATGCTGAAACCAAGTATTAGCCAACGATCCAAGTTCTGCATCGTCTCTAAAGATTTCGTTGAATACTTGTGCAGTAATATCACGACCCTTTATGTCTTTAACATATCCTGTCGGGTTGCCGTCTTTGTCATATATGCGTAACCCCTCAGAACGAGCTATTGTCTTATTCTGATTAAACGCATCTATGTCGAACACCTTAATATTTACACCATCTTTAGGTGTATATGCAGCCGCTTCTGCTGGTCGTTTGCTTTGCAGGTCTGCAAATTGAGCCGCGCTTAACACTTTACCATCTGCATTATAATATCTGGTTGTTGTTTCAATTCCAATAGGAACAAATGTACGATCAGAAACAAATTGAAACTCCGGCCCAACATAACTTCTTCCCTCGGTTCTTGTTGACTTATTACGAGAGAATACGTTAACATATCTGCCTGTAAAAATTGGCTTATCACCTGTGCTTTGAAGTGCGGTAAGTATTTGAACCATATTGTTCTTAATAGTTTCTGGAATGTCCTGTAGTCCTTGAACTGCGGCGATTTCTGCATTGGTCGGTTTGCCCCAAAGTATGGTTTTACTTCCTTTTGCAGTATTATCAACGCTCCATCTGATTCCTCTTTGACCTTCTGGTACGCTTTGTAGTGCTTCAATTATGCCTCTTGAGTTATTTGTAACTACATCAACCAATGTAACTGTTGGTGCTGCACCGCCTGGAGTGCCTGTTCCTGTGCCACCTGCAGCCCCTGTGCCTGGCTTTACGATAGGAACATTAGGGTCTAATCCTGGAAGTGGTAATCCGTCAGCACCAAGTAACCAAGACATACCAGAAACTTTAAATACTTCTGCTTTCATTTCTGGGCTTAATCGTGCGGTTAAATCATTTAATCGAGGAGAACCCTTACCGCCAGTCATTCTGAGTACGGACTCGTAGAGTTTGCTCATAACTGGATCACGGACAATCTCACCCCTATTATTAACAAAGAAGCCCTCTGCAGTTCCATCTGATTTTTTGATAAATTTCATTCCTGCTTCTTGCAGATTTGATACAATGTTTCCTGCAAATCTCTTTGGTACATAACCAACTTCTGGGTCAAACAATGCATTCAACTGAGCCATCGTTTGGTCTGAATTAAAGATATCAAGGAATCGGCGCTCACCAAGCACATTGCGTCTGATGATATCCGTGAATCCAGTACCAGTAGTTCCAATAGTCTTAGGGCTTACGTTAGCACCGCCATATCCAACAGGACGGCCATACATATCAATCGTAGCCATCCACCACGCTAACGCTTCGTGCGTAAATCTGTTTAATCCAATTGTGCTTCCTGTTTCTTTGTAATGCTTGAGACCAAGATCCATAGCAGCTTTATATGCCTTTGCACGATCTGGAGTCAGACTAGCCATATAAGAATTAAAGAATGCAGTTCTTGCATCATCAGATATTCTCTGTCCGTTTCCTTCACCACCCCATATAGTTTGAGTTAGTTCCTTTGCAATAGGTGCGACTGCATCATCAGATAATAATGCCTCAAAAGTTTCGTGACTAAATGTCATTCGACTTGCATTCTCTGAATTGATGTAAATAGATCGTCCGCTTGGGCCATCTAATACAAACAAGCCATCAGCAACCTGTCTTGCTTCACCACCATCCACAGTAGTTCTTGTTTCACCATTTCTGAATACTAGTGGGTTTTCCACTTTCCTAAACGCTTCTGTATGTTGAGCTGCCAATTGCATTTTTTCGTGAAACAACACTTCCTGCGCCATCTTCTCATTATTTAAATCGTTCTTAAGTCGCTCAAGTTTGCTTGACGTTGTCTTGCCACCTTTTTGTAAGTTTGCTTCTTCAGTAGCAATATCCGATGTAAGTTTACCTTCTCTTGATTGTGATGCATCAATACGAGATTGGTTGTTTGAAATGTTTGAATTAATTGCATCCAGGTTTATCTTATTCTGCGTTGACATTGTCATTTCAGCCATAAGGTTTTCTGCCTTAATAGCCGCAGCGGTTGGATCTCCAGGATGTTCAGCATTTGCTCTCTCTTTAATACTTTGAACTTGTGCTGGGTCTAAATGAGATGTGATTGTTAATGATGCCATCTCGGTTGAGTTGCCAAGAATCAATCGTCCACCAGATGCATTCCACGCTTTTCTGTATGAGTCTGCTCTTGCAGTAAATTCGGCATTATCCTTTGCACCATTAAGCCACTCCCTAAGTCGTGTAGACTGCTCTGGAGTATTATGCATATCTTGTGCAAGAACTTCTGCAATTATTCCTTGCTCTCTTAATTGTGCAGATGTTTCTGGCGATGTTCCAGTACTTACTCTGTTAAGACCCCTCATCAATAAAGACGATGCAGCGCCAACACCAAACCCCTGTCCAGCGGCATTGGAATCATTCCAGCTTGCAAAGATAGCACCAGTAGTTCCACCTTGTACAAAGTCTTTTGAGATTACGTGATAGCCAGCAGAGATTGCACTATCCCATCCGTTTTCACGCAGTTTCTTAACAAGACCTAATTGATTATTTAGTGATAATCTGCGAGCATTATTGTTTGCAACTGCCGCCGCATCTCTTGTTGTTGATGCATTTATTGCAGCAAGTTCAAGTCTGATGCCATTTTCAATTGCTTGAGAATATGATCCAGCAATCATCTTGCCTTCTTGGACAACGATTCCTGCGCGTTTAATTACTGCACCAGTTTCTTGCAAATACTTACCAGCTCCAATTAACATTGATGGTTTAATTACCATATGTGCAAGAACTGCACCAGCAGGGGCTAATGCAGAATATGCAGCGTTAGACCAATCATTGTTTCCCCAACCACTATAAGCCACAGGGACACCAATTGCAGCAGATCTAATTGACCAATTTACAACAGGATTTTGATTATTTAATACCTGTCTTACTGCCCACTTAGTAGTCCATTTCTGAGCAGCACCGCCTTCAAGGTAATTTCCGATACCAGCAATACCTTTTCCAGTACCTGCTACACCAGCACCGCCCATTTGAATAAATCTTCCAGATATCTGTCCCTTTTCTACGGCTATTTTATTTACATCATCTAGGTGTGCCTGGGCTTCTGCAGCTATATCAGCAATCTGTTTAGCAACATCTTCACCAAAAGTACCCACGTGTTCAGTAACAAGTCTTTTTAGATTTGCAGTTGTGGCTTGGTTTACACCTTTGATTCCACCAACTTGATCTGAAATAACTAATGCCAGGGCTTCTGGGTCTGTAAGTTTTCTTCCTGTTTCTTTCTCAAATGCCGCCTTAACCTCATCGATAAGCGGCTTTGCTTCTGCGGTTGCGAGTTGTTCTGTAAGTTTAATCCTAGCGCCAAGTTCTTCTGCCTTAGTCATAATGGTCTGACCACGCTTGGATATCTCGGCAAATTCAACTGCCTTTAATGCCTTGCTAAAAGTAAGCAATTTAGCCGCACCCATAGCAAGAGTTATTGGATCTCCACTTGCTCTCATTTCATTAAGAAGACGCTTGTCACCATACGCAGACATAATCTTTTGATTTGCTTCCGTTAATGGAACATTATCACCTGTCATAATATTATACGCTAAGTTTTGCCCAGAGTAAATAATACTATCAGAGTTACTGCTGATGTTTTTCTGTGAAGATGTTAGCTGCTTAATGGCATTATCAATTTCAATTGGTGTTTTTGCATCCCAATACTTTTCAGCATCACCAAAGAACTTAACCATAAGAGGAGTGGTTAATGGACTTAATACTTGATTGTCAGAACCAAGTTCGTGTTGAGCAATAAAACCCATCGAGTTTGGGTCAACTGAATCTACTGCCCAATTCTTAAAATCCTTTAATGACATCAAAATACCTTCACCGCCAGAAGCAAGTTTCTCTCCGTGCGATCCTGGCTTAAAAGCACCAGCATCTCTAAGTGCTACAATATTAGACATAGCAGTTAAGAACTCTGTGTTGCTTGGGTCTGAAGGGTCTGTGTATCTTTTTAAAGCAACTGTATATCCAGCAATATCTCCTGTGCGTTGATAATCAATGAGTTCGTCTACTTTTTGTTGTATGATTGGAAGCGCAGCTTTAATTGTTGAGTCGGCTTTCATCGACCTGTCTGGATCTGCTCTCCAAGATGGCGCAAGATATTCTTCTGGTGCTGTTTGGGGATTTAATGCATCAACCATTCCAACAGTTCCATTGATAAAGTTTGCTACATAATCAGCGCCACCAACCAATGCATTTGCAACAGTTTCACCCATACCAATATTTTCACCTTCAAGTTTCTTATAGTGAACAATGTCAAGCCATACACGCTTTCTTTCACTAGGAGATAATCCATCAAATGCCTTATCACCCTGGGACAACGCAAGTCTTCCTGCTTCATAAGATCCATCTGCAGAGAGCAATCCACGTTTAACTTTACCAAGTAAGTCAGTACCAAACTCTTTCTTTGTGTCATAATAAGAAGGACTCATTATTTCTTTGGTTAACTCAAATGCAACATCTGGTGGGATGCCGTTGTTTGGTTCTTGTATAAATGCTAATAGGTCATCGTTCTTTGATCCAAATGGAACTGCTTGTCTATTGCCATTTGCAACCTCTTCGTCATAAAATGTTTTTGAAATAGGAACTAATGCAGATGTAATTATTTGTGCATTGTGTACTGAAGCAGGAGCGTCATATTTAATGATTCTCCAAGCTGCATCTTCTACATCGCGCGCATTTCCTTCACCAATCGCTGCAGCAGTTCCTTCTGTTTTAGTCCTGCCTTGTGGAAATAATACTGATTGTGCATCTGAGTTGCCAACTGTACTTGATATTTTTGTAACCCTGTCAAAGATCCATCCGTAGTCCCTCCGCAAATCCCCAGTCTTGGTTACTTCATACTCTGGTGTTCCAGGTAATGTTTCTGGTCGTTGAGCCGCCGCACCTACTACATTTCCAGACTCATCCTTATGGGCATAAGGAAGTTTGTATACATCAATGGGTGCGACTGCTACTGCTGGTGCAGTATCCTGTACAGGTATAACAGGGTTTGTTCCAGGGGGTGGCATAAATTATAGACCTAAGCGTTTACGAGCGTCTGCTTCTGATGCTTTAAGTTCTGTTTCAAGTTTATTTGCTTGTTCATCGGCTAGTTTAGCACCTTTCTCATTTCCTACTTTGCGATTAGCAGCCGCTTGTTTTCTCCATCCAGACACAGTATTGTTATCTAAGTTGTACGCGCTTGGTTTTGCAGTTGGATTAATGCTAAACATCTTAAAGAAGTTCTCGGTCTTTTCTAATATATTTAGTCCTGCTTGATTACCTTCACGCTCAAGGAACTTACGAGATAACGCTGGATCAATGGTAACATTTTGAGAAGATAACGTAGATCTAAACTTGCTATCAATAAATTTAGCAAGCGCCTTGGCTTCAATAAGTAATCGCTTCTTGTCTTTAAAGATATTTGGAGAATTCATATTGGTAATAATTCTTGCAACATATTCTCGGTCAGCATCGGAGAAGTTACCACCAGAAACAATTGCTCTTCGGAATGCTGCCACACCAAATTGATTTGCAAGTTCAGCCGTTGACTGGCTTTCATCTTTAGAAGTAAAGATTAAGAACCTATCAAGGTAATTTCTGATTTCATTATCACTACCACTTTCAATGTTTTTATATAACACTTGTAAGAAGTTCTGTGACTCTACATAGCCAGTAACTTCTTCTTGAACTTTAGCTTTAATAGATCCATCAATGCCAGCAGACACAGGATATGGAGAAAGACCCCATTGGTACTCTTTAGCTCCTTGTGTGTACATACCACTTTGCCACCAGGCAGGATGGTCTGACAGAATTTCTGAATGTTCTTTTCTTACTTTTCTTACTTCGTCTTGAACAACAGTTCCACCAATTCGACCTTGAGTTGCACCAGCAAACCTGTCGGCTATTGTCTGTGCAAATGTAACTGGCTTTTCACCTGTTGCAGTAGTAGTTTCAGCGGCTGCAGGAGCAGTTTCTGTGGTTGCAGTTGTAGTTGCAGGAGTTGCAGCAGTTGCAGGTGCAGTACTAACGGCAGAAGTGGGGGTGGTTGATTTAGGTCTTCCAAATTTAAATGCGTATTCTTCTTCTGCACGTGCAGCAGCAACTTTATCTTGTTCGGCTTTATCTGCAGCTCTAACTTCAGCAATTTGATTACCTACATTAGCATAATTTGCTTCATACAGTTTACGCGTACCATCAAGCATTGCAGTATAATTTTTAGTAAGTATTTCAATATCACCAGATGTAGCACCATTTTTTGTAATGGCTAACTTTCGTCTTAAATAATCCGCTTCGAGTGCAGCGGCATCTGCGTTAAATTTATTTGTAAGTCTAGTTTGTTCAGTACGAACAAATTCGCTTGTAATCTGTTGTTCTGCTGGGGTCATTGCTGGTAGGGCTGCAGGTGCAGTTCCAGCGCCAATAGGTGCAGTTCCAGTTGCAGGTACTACGGCAGTACCTTGTTTAGCAGGAGCAGTTCCACCAGTTTCAGGTGCAGTTGCGGCATCAAGCATTACCTGTTTTGCCTGGATCTTACCTTGCAATGTTTGAATAGTTTGTGCTATTCCTTCATTGTATTCCCCATTGGTTGAATTCTCAAATGTAGAAATCTGACCTTGAAGCATAGCAATGTCTGCTTTAAGTTCTTCTGGTGTTGCACTTGCTGGCAATGCTTGTTCTGCAGGGGAAGATGGAATTACTTCTGGTGCGGTATAATATCTACTTGCAGATATAGGTGTTTGCCCAAGAGAGGTTGTTAATGCAGCACCAGCATTAGCACGATCCTGCGTGTAAACAGGAGAAATTCCAAATCGACTAAAATCAATTGCACCAGGTTGATTAAGTTGTCCACCAGTACGATTAACAACAGGTGTAACAAATGCTTGTGGTTGTTCTTCTGGTTGTGCTTGTGACTGAACTTGCGCTGGTTGTTGACCAGTTTGTGTAGGTGCGTTGTAAGAACCAATATCTTGTCCAGAACCAAGTCCACCAATAATAGCAGCATTGCCCATCGTATTAAGATTTTTAGCGGCCTTAGATTCAAGTTCTTTGATTTGAGCTGCTTTAAGTTTACGATCTTGCTCTTTATCTAATTTTTCAGTTTCAAGTGAAGCAATCTTTTGTTCTGTCTCAAACTGGGTAGCAAACTTAGTTAATTCACTTCCACTTAAAGCACTTCCATCTCCACCAATCTTGTTATAAAAATCAATAGAACTACGTGCATCTGTGCTTAACATACTTTCGTCAATTCCAGCGCCTAATCCAATCTTTCCGTCAGCACCCTTTACAAGATTACCAGCAGAAATACTTGCATCAACCATTTGAACTCTTGGATCTCTTTTGAGATATGGAGCAAGTTGACCTTGAAGTTTTGCTTCTTCAGCTTTGTTGGCAGTATATGCCTGTCCAATGTATTGAGCCATCTGTCCGACTGATTGACCAATGGATGCATATGCTTTACCCATCGACCCCATTCCCTCGACATAACCTTCTGGGATTTGATTAATTTGTTCGCCTGTATATTTTTGGAACATTCCTCCGCTAGGTTGTCCGCTTTGTTTTGGTGATGCCATAGGTTAGTCTTTCATATATGTTGGTAGTGCTTGATCGAACCACGGCAATTTGTCTGCGCAGTTTTCAATCGTAGCGTTAAATTTTGGGCAATGTACAAACTTAGGTGCGTTTGCTCTGCGATCAATACAAGCAGTACAAGCGTGAACGTAGTCTACATTTAAAAGTTTGTCGGCTTTCTCTTGGTACTTTCCGTCTACCTTTTCGTAGCGGTCTGAGTCGAATGGAATGTTTTCTGACTCAATGTAATTCCAGATGTCTTCGTGAGTCCAGTCACGCAATGGGAACATCATTGTGGCTTGTCCTGGGACTACCCTAACTTCAACTCTTGTTCCTGCATCACCGCCATAAATTGGATCGCTATCAGCAGATTTGTGTCCGACCCAGACCATATCCCATCCAGTAAATAAAGTATCTTGTTTGGGGCGCTTTGCCATATCAATGGCACAGACCCACGGCTTACCATCAACTGGTTTTGTTATTCCACTAGGACAAGTAACTTTAGTGTTGTCAAATTTGTATACATTTTGGACTTCAAACTCGTCCCCTGCTTGTTGGAATGCTGATGTCTGTGGATGCCAAGTGTAAACTTCTAATCCCCATTCTTTAATAAGCATATCTTGGAAAATATACTTTGATGGTTGCCAAGGTTCACGAAAGAAAATTACAGGAAGTTTTTTGCCCATCACTCTTTGAATGATATGCAACAACACCATCGAGTCCTTGCCACCAGACCAAGCAATAGCACTACGGCTGGACTGAGATAGTCCACTCGCAATTATCTCTATTGTTCGGTTTAGTTTAGACATTAAATAAATGCTCCAGCGACTGCTGCACCGATACCACCAATTGCAGATCCAATACCAGCAGCTTTACCAGCGGATACTTGTGCTGCTGCAGCTTTATTTGCATTCTCTTGTTGGATACGATTTGCGCGAATATTGGCAAGGTATTGCGACTCTGGTTGAAGGAACTGAGAACCAAGTGTGCCATAAGAACCTTCAATTCCAGACATCATTCCTGGGGTAGTAAAGCCAACACCAGTTTGCATAATTGGGCTGAGGAAATTCTTTGCACCAATTTCCTGCATACCCATTCCTAATTGCATACCAGACATTGCGGCTGCTTGACGTTGTTTGAGACGCTCTTGACCGAGGCGGTAGGTATTAAGAACTTCCAAATCGCCACCTTGACGGCTAAAATTAAGCCCTCTGGCTTGAGCAGCAGCCCTGGCTGATTGCTGGGCATAATTGGTTTCTTGTGCAGAAAGACCAGTACCCATCTGTAGATCACTTAGGGCTTGGTTCTGGAATGTGTTGTAAATGCCCTGTGTGGTCGGATCTAAAGATCCAATGGCATTGGCAGTACCTTGTTGTGCCAAGCCGCCCATAATCGACATCTGACCAGCACCATAGCGAGCTTGCATCTGCTCTGCTTGTGGCATTAGGTTGCCATACATTCCCAATAAGGACTGACCTTGTGTAGCATAGATGTTGCGCTGATACTCTTGGAGTCCAGGCATCATTTGTTGTTCAGCCGCTATGGTAGCAGGAACAATTCGTTGCTGGGCAGACAATGCCCCCATCGACTCATTGTAGTACTGTTGAGCATCTGGGGTTAAGAAACCGCCATAGTTGTTTACAGGTTGAGATTGATTGGTTCTTGATCCGTTAATCCAGGATGGAATGCTTGCCATATTAGTAGTGGTTGGTTAGTTATTGAATTAGGCGGTCTTGTATTTGTATATGCGTAGTTTAGATGCTGGTAAAGAAGTTCCAGTTTGAGAATCTGCACCAGTATATCCCCAAGTGTATGTACCTGTGCCAGTTTTTGTATAACTCCAGAACTTAACTGTTTCAGATGTCAATGCAGTTCCTGCATTAACAATCCAATGAAGTTCGTGAGTAAAAGAAGGAGTAGTAATAGTTTGTGCTACAAAACCAGTTTGTTTTCCTTGTCTATGATAATAAGTAACCGAGTTAGCAGTATTTGTTGTTTTTAAATAATGGTCTTCTGTTGTAGTAGAAGAAACAGATGGAGTTTGAACAGAAACAACCATTTCAAATTTCCAAATTTCATCTGATGGTTTAGTAAATGAAGCAGAACTCCAGTTATTAATCCAAGTACTTGCAGTTGTTGATGTGTAAGAAGTAACAGTTTCTTCATATACTTCATACAACCCAAAAACAGGAGTTCCGTTATATTGAATAGCACCAGTTACATTAACAGTTCCTGTTTGAGTAACCGCACCTGTTTGAGTAACTGCACCTGTTTGAGTAACTGCACCAGTATTAACAGTAGTTCCAGCAATTACGACATTTCCATCTACATACAGATTTCCGTTAACAACTTGGTGTTCTGGGTTTTTAATAACACCCTGCTTTAAATACGAAAGAGTTCCAGAACCAACAGTCCCAGCAGTTGTCATTACAAAAGTGAATGTAAAAGGTGAGATGATTGTAACGGCAGTAATGCGGTGTGTTCCGTTATATCCAGTCTGTGTAGCCGCCGAGATCGTAACAACTTGACCAACAGAAAGTCCGTGGGCAACAGAGGTAGTTACAACTGTGGTTAGTCCATCTGCAGATGTAAATGAAGATCCAGTTACAATTGTTCCGTCTTGCGGACTAATTAAAATATCAGAACCAGTTCCAGCAGTTATGGACGATGTGGTTATAGCAATGTTAGAGTTAAGTAAGTCAGATGCCGTAGCTTCAACTAGCGCAGATGCAGATACATCATTAAGTAATAACGAGTCACCTGTTGCTACTGTGTTTGAAGAAAGATTTGCACGATCAGTAATGAGTCCAGGAAGTGGAACGGCATTGTTGACCATATTGTTAAGGCGAGCAGCCGTTAATTGTTGACCTACTGCATAGGTTTCTGGTGATTGGAATTGTTGTGCCATATTATTTTCTTGTTTGAGTCATATGACCTGGGACGAGCGCCTCAACTGAGACTGACCGAACCTCTGGTCGTAAATTGGTGGTGGTGATGTTAATTTGAGCAAAATACCCAGATTTGCGAACTGGTAGACGGATTAATGCGTCAGATGCCTTTGCTGATCCAAAGCGATAAGACGGCAATGTAGCGTCTGGGTTCGTGGTAGAAAGACCAAAGTTAACTACGCCGCCAGCAGGGGCATACACATCTGTTTGAAAACTAGAATACCGCTTTTCACGATTAGTTTCAAAGTTATACGCTCTGGTAGTTAATTCTCCATTAACTGGATAAGGAGTAAATGCCACAGTAGAAATAGTTAATGCATCTGCAACCGCAGCAATCCACGGAGATGGAATGTCCGCAGTAAGGGTTAATCCTGTATCGTCTGGGGTAGGCAGTAATGGAGTTCCTGTAGAAGATCCAAATTCATCCCAGTCTAGTTCTTCAAATAGGAATACTCCATCCGAGCCATCTACTGAAATCATTCGTCTCTTGTTTCCTTTCTTGGCAACCAACAGACTCTTAACATCAAAGCCAGATTGGTATACATCTACAGACTCCCACGCTTTGTTGATAAAATTATAAACTAAGATAGCGTTATTTGTTGTAGAACTATCAAGTGGTACGGCTAGATAATAGCGGTTCTCCCAATATGCGGCAACGGCTTGGTCTACATAATTAAAATTGATACGAGCAATTACATCATTGATAGGTGCTGACAACGGCTCTGCTACTGTCAAAAGACGCATTCCTTCTGGGGTGTTTGACGATCCCTGTCCAGCGCCAGCAGGATTAAGCATATACACACCATTATCTGATAAGAAAAAAATGCCTCCTCCTGCTTGAATTATAGACCCTTTTGCAATGCAACCAATGTCGGTAGCCAAAGACTTAACATACGAGTCTGGCTCTGTGGCAGCATCTCCAGATGCATTAGCACCTACACCAACTGCACAATAGTGAATGCTATTACGCATAAACACTACAAATTCATTTAACTGCCAGGGAGCAATGCCAACAAGACGATCCGAACTTCCGTCATTAATGCTGAACATATCAAGTGCCGACCAAGTACTATCTGACAAATAGTGACTTACGCTAAATGAATTTTGATCGGTCTGTACGATATGACGATTACCAAAATAGATTGCGTGACGGCTATTGGGATAATTGTGATGCACACCAGCAGCTGGAACTGCAATCGTGGTTACACCATCCCACCTTAAAGTTGACTTGGCAAAACCACGACAGATATATACATAGCCAACACCTTGCGCCTGGTAGACATCAACCTCGTCTGTTGATACAATGGTTTGACCAGCAGGAAACGAAATCTTTGCACTCATCGTATCCGTGTCTGGTGTGTACACATAGATTCCATTAGAAACTACAAGCACAATAGACTCTCCACCAGTTGAATTAGTGTATGTGCAAGATCCGTAGATTGTATCAGTAAAGGATGTTCCAGTAAGTTTCTTAGTACCCTTACGAACAATTGCTATACCACGATCAAAACGAAAGTTGACCGATTTAGAAACAAAGTTCTTTCCGAGATTTACAGGATTGTCCTTAGAGTTCAAGCCAATGAACCCCTGGTCACCATCGACTGCGTACTCTCTTGCTGGCATTACTTATTTCGGCCTTTAAGTGCGTCTAATAAGTATTTACCTTTTGCTTTTAATTCTTCAGCTTGAGTTACTGCGGCTTCTGCCTTTTTCGCATTGTTGCGAAATACGAGAGCGCCCAAAACGAAACCAACTAGGAATGTGATAATATATGAGATCATAAAAGTTCTATTTTGACGAGTGGGCCGAGATCCACAGGGGTCTGCTCGGTTTCAAAGGTGACTGTAATTTCCGATTCACTTAGCGTGACAGGTTCGCCATTGTACGCAGGGAAAATTACAGACACGATTGCTGGTGGGCATACCGATGTGTCAAGTTTACCGATTAGATAAGTAATTTTGTATGTAAACATAGAATTAGGAATTTACTTGAACGGAATAATCAGAAACGGCAACAGACATTGGACTGCCTGTAATTACTGAAGTGTTTTGCACCTCAAACATTAAATAGCCATTGTTGGTAGCCCCTGCAGTTGTTGGAGCGCCAGTTGAAGTTGCAACAGATGATCCATTGACCAAAAGTGTTGCGTTTCCTGCACCATCTGAAATTACTCTTACATCATATACTTGTCCATCAACAGGTGTAAACGATGAAGTCGTTGTCGTAAGTGTCGTGCCATTATGCACCAGCAGTTGCAATGCACCAGAGCCAGAGACCTTAATCATAAGACCACGCATTGATAAATCGCTTGCGTCAGTTGCCGATCCTTTACCAATCGAGAAACGAAAGACTGAGGCAGAGTCTGGGCTTGCAACATTTCGTGCTACACGAACACCAAAAGAAACACGCTTTGAAAAGTCGAAACCAGAATTGTAGACTACACCACGAGAGTTATTTGCGATGATTGCCGAAGCAATTGCATAACCTGTTGCAGTAGTAGGAGCGGTGTTTAATCGAGCGTTAGAGTTTTGAGCGCCAGCAGAAGCACCAGCACCGCTTACTGCCGTTGACCAAGCAATCTGCACCATCGACTTACCACCTTGAAAATACTTAGCATCTTGAAGTGTTGAAGGCGAAATGACAGTAGTAGTTGATACCCCTGCCTGTGCTTGTACCATCGTTGCTTGTACGGCAAGGTTAGATTGAGTTGCAAAAACATTTGAACTCGTAGGTGCAGGACTAGCACCATTAAGAGCATCAACGATCCCTTGAGTTACCTCATTACCGATCTCAACTACATTGGCAGGAAGCCCACCGCCTGTTACAGTTATACTCATTATACAGAAGAGATTGCGATGTGAACAGTAGTTCCTGCCGCAGTAGAAACTGCGTACAATGCACCATTGTAGTTATCGAGGGTAATTGTACTTAAAGGTGCAATTGCAATACCAACGCTATCGGTAGCATTACCAATGACCTGGATCGTTGCGGTTGAAGATTTGTTTTGAATAATCACGGCAACACGCTTATCGCTAATGTTGGTTGATGGTACTACAATTTGTGATTTGGTAATTCCTACAGTTACATCAGAATGACTGATAGATCGTAGGAACGGAGATGAGACTTGGATTTGTGCCATATTATTATTTGTTTGGAAATTAGTAGGTTCGGTTCATATTCAATCGATTGATTTGCTTTTGCTGGCGCAGTACAACATCGATAGCATCGACCAGGGCAACTTGTGCTTCCTGTTCTGCCAACTGAGCTGCTTCTAATTGTAACTCAGATTTGAGCCAATCAGCAAATGCACCCCTTGCGGCAAATGATGCCAAAACATAAGGGATTTTAACCAGACTCCATTTAGCAGACGATACACCAGCAGATACTGGTTTTTCTCCTGCATCCGTGGCGGTAATGCATTGATAAAAATTACCATTGTACGGCTTACCAGATACTGGTGTATAAGTACCAGATTCCGATCCGCTATCAAAATAAACTTGAGCGCCAACGGAGTACGCTTGAGTTGCTAAGTAGATATCGCCATTGAGTTCTGTACGCTTTATACGATATTCAGCGTAAATAGTTCCTGGATCAGTTGGGAACACTAGTTTTTGTACAGATCCATTATCATATATACGATACGATAATCCAGCAGCTCTTGTTGATACCAACGGATCTCTGTCATAGCAATTCAGTATATCTCCTGCCTCTGCAGGGAGTTCTGCGGTGACTAATCCATTACCATCATTAACAACTGTAAGTTGGGCAACACGAACTAAATCTGGCCAGTCTTGCATATCCCAGGCCATACGAATACGCTCATTGCAAAAGTCACGGAACTGAGCAAATGTCTCATCCGTGATATTGTGGCGATCCAATCCAGAATACTGGAGTGAATTAAAAAGAATGGTCGAGAAGTTCGTAGTTTTCATTTAATTAAATAACCATCCCCTGTAAATAATGCACCATTGACTGTAGTGCGTTTGATGCGGTTTTTGACCGCAACTTCTGGATTGTGCTTTATGTAGTCATCCATAAATGTCTTGTCATCCCAGCATTCATAGCCAAGACGCTGACCCCAGTAGTGAAATGCAGAAATGGGTATCTGGGCTTTTAATTCCCCGACCCCATCGATTGCCTTAGCAGCATTTTGATGCCGAAAGGAAGCCATCTGCTTGGCTTGCGTATAAGCCGCCGCTTCCTGCATTCTCCAACCTGTCAGAAGTTCCTTCTCCACCTGTTTTCGCAGATGAGGAGGGATTGCTTCCGACAGACTTTGGATAATGTCAGACAAGAGCCGATTAGGCGCTGAAGTCGAACTTGCCGAATGCTAATGGATTGTAGATACAGAGACCAGCAACTGCTTCGATCAAACGAGCAGGGCCGCCACCATTATCAGTCAACTCAGTAACTTGGGCTACATTGCCACCATAGCGAACTTCGACCATATCAAAAGGAATGATATAACCAGAGAAGTTATTCTTTAGGAATAAGCTGGGGTGGAGACGGATGCGACCAAAGTCACCTTCAAACACATCGACAGACGAGATGTAGGTTGCTTCGTTTGCATCACGATTGAATGTACGAACGGCAGTCTGGGTGTTAGTTGATCCAGAAGAAGCAGTCGTGAATACGAGATTCGTGAATGCTCGTTTAAGAGTTGGGCCTACGAGTGCATCGTAATCTTTGAATTGACCAGTTTGGCTATAGATGCCAGTTAGAATGTTCTGTACAACAGTCTCGGTAAGAGAAGCAGTACCAACTGTGCTGATTTGAGAAGCGTCTAAGCAGAATGCTGAAGCGGCGGCTGGAAGATCCACACTATCGATATCGGCAGCGGCTACGAGCCACTTGTCGAGACCACGGGTGCGGTATCCAACAGTTCCGTTGTCAACTTGTGCGCCTTGATTGGAGCAGAAAGCTTTTTCCATATCACGCTTAACAAGCGTAATTGCCTTCGAGACATTGTTTGCGAGTTCATCCTTAACACCAGCGATGTTTGTGACATCTTGGGTAAGTTTGGACACACGAACTGCCTTACGGAAGATCTGGACTCGGTTAGAGAGTTCAACACGGAACTGGGTAGTTCCATCGTTGGTGAAGTTAGTTACACCAGAGCTAACATCGACATCAGTACCATCAACTACAGGGGTAGGAGTAGAGGTGGACGGAAGGCGGTCAGCTTGCCAGCGGAATAGTGTGTTGCCAGGTTGCGCACCCTTCTTCGCCATAGAGGTGAAGGGAGTGTCTTTGGCATCAACGAGAGCAATGAGGTTGGCGAGGTCTTCGCGCTTACCTGCATTGACGATATCTTTTTCAAGGAGTTTAGGCATTGTAATATATAGATTTAGGAGTTAGTTTAGATGAAACCTTTTGACAGTAGGACTTTTGCAAGGTCATCAGCGGATGTCGATTTTGCGAATCGGGACTCAGCTTGTTTCGCCCTAGTTTCGTTGGGGTTACTCCGTGCTGGTGTTGCAGTTGGTCGAATTGCTTGTGTTGGAACTTTCTTTGATTGAGTAGGTTTTGCAACCGCTGCTTCCCTAGCTTTTGCTCCTCGGACATAGTCTCCGACAAACATTTGCCAATCTGGGAAGTTTTTCAATTGTGGGAATGTCCGCAATACTTGTTGCGCCATTTGGTACTCACTTGATTGAGCTTGTTTCCACCAGGGATATGTAGATTCTGCGATAGGTTTAATTTTTCCTTCGGCATCGATTCGTTGCATCTGTTTTGGCAGATGATCCTCAATTGCCTTAGTAGAATTGACCAGCATTCGTCTAACATCTTCTGGGCCATACTCACTCTCACCAAGTACGAATCCGTCTGGATTCTCCATACACTTATAGCGTAGCCATCGGGCTTGTTCAACTTCCTTCTCCACTTCAGCAATTGTTTTTAACGAGGCAAACGGATTTTCTGCACTATTTGTGCTATTGACGCTCTTCTCGCCCAACTGCTGGGATTCGGTTAGTTGATTCTTCAGCGATTCCACTTCCTTGCGGAGTGTTTCGGCAGCTTCTTCGGCTTGCTTGCGCTTTGCCGTTAGTTTGTCGATACGCTTCTGAACACCTTTGGAAAGATTGCTATCTTCCAATTCTTCTTCTGCATCCTGTGAATGAACTTCTTCGCCATCCTCTGCCTGGGGGACTTCCTGTTCAGATTCGTCACTTTGATCGAGTGCTTCCTCTGGGTCATCCTTGACTTCCGTCTGGTCTTCACCCTCTATATCGGCTTGGGGTTCTGCCGTCTGATCGTCATCGGCGAACAGAGTCTCACGGAGTTTAGCCGCAAGCGATTCTTCGTTTAAAGTGCCAGAAGAATAGGCATTTGACTGTACCTCGGAGTTGTTTTCTGCCGTTCCGATATCGGCTTGATTATTTTCCATAGACAGGGATAAAGTTCCCAGGGACTTGCAAGATTAACACTATAAAATTGATTTAGTCAAAGAGATCCAAGCGTGTTGTAAGTTCTGGCAATGTTTTGCACGACTCAAGTCTTAAACTTACCATTTTTTGCTTCGTCATTCTGAATATAAAGCAAATCTTTGAAATCTTTTAGCGCCTCAGCACGACCACAAGCGTGAGTACGTTTAGACTCATCAATTGAATAAGAAATAGCACGATCAACCTCTGCCTCAATACTTGCATCTAAAAATGCGACTACTGCATCAAAGATATTGTTCTGCTCAAACGACAGGGCCGTCTTGTGTTCCGTCAATGTTTTTTTGATCATATGAATCGTTTCGTTTGTTTCGTTTATCTTTATGAGGCCTTGATGGCATCAACCCTTTTCCCTTTCGCACTTTTATGCGATAGTCTCTTCGATCCTTGTACGTTTTTCCCATTACATACCGCCTGGCATTTGTTGCCCTTGTTGTCCTTGCTGGTTGAACTTGTCTGAAACAGGTGTGACACCCAATCGACCAATTGTTTTATTCTCTTGTTGGCTAACAGACATCTGTAGATTTTTAAAGTAATTCTGTATAAGAGCTTGGAACTGGGGGTCTCCTTGAGCTGCTTGTTGTGCTTTGGGGTTTTTTTGGATGATGTCTTGTGCATATTGTAATTTAGATTTAGCGGCAGGATCGTTCTCTGTGTATTGAACTTCCATACCAAGTAACATTTTAGCAATGTCTGTTTGGACTCCTTCGTACATCTTTTGTGACGCAGAGGATTGATCCAAGATGATATCTTTAGCCGCTTCTGGGCTAATTGCTTCTACGAAACGAATAGTAAGTTTATTCCGATCAATGACACCACCAGCATCCATTGGAATAACAAATTGAGAAATGGCTTTGAGTTTTTCGAGTACATAATCTGTATCTAATTCTTTTACGTTGTAAGATACATTGAAATCATACGTTTGGCAGATTTCATTTGGTGACACTATAATTGGGACTCCTGCTACTCTCTCAATCTCTGACCCATCGGTGTATTGGAGTGCAAGAGAAACTATTTGTTTAAATATTTTACTCCAAGCACCTAGCCAATTATTTACAATGAATTGTTGGGTCGTTTGAGTTTTCACAGGAGGAATTGTTGCGTGGTATAAACCAAAGTAAGCTGCGTTACGCGCCTCAACACGATCAATCAAGTTAAATGCGAGTGACGGATTGCCTTGTGGTGGAGCAAGGAATGTATAGTCATCTGGAGTAGTTACAGGCAATAGACCGCCTGGTTGAATAATATTTTGTGTTCCTAAACGCTTCTTTACCTTGATTGGTGGTAATGTTTCAAAGGCAGTACGATCTCGAATAGAGTCGTGTTGCGCCTTAATTTCAAGTTGGTCTGTGTAAGCAATTTCTGGAATACCACGTGATTCAATGATACTGCGTCTTAATTGCTCTCTGCGGAACTCTACGAATGGATATTGTCCGTGAGCATAGTCTAATGCTTCGTGTTTAGCATACAAGTCCTCTTGAACCTGTGGGCAGAATACTGTGTAATAAATGCAAGGGATGCCATCTTCATTGATTTGTCGTGTATATGCATAAACGATTTCAATTAAATTATCAGCACGATGTAATGTGTTCGTGATGTTGGTTGTTGTAGGAATTAAGTTTGGATCGGCATACCAAGAGGATTTTCCTGCAACAGTTGATGCTTGTTCAACAAAGTCTGGATTCCAGCCATCGGTTTCAATTAACTCACGCATCTCAACCTCAGTCATATGATGTCTGCGGAAGATTACACGTGCGTCTTGAAGATCCAGGGTTTCTGGTGGGAATGCAATTTCGTCAAACGGCTTTAATGCAGCGATTGCTGGCATACTTGATACCGCATACTGTTCACGATAGGTTGAAGTTCCGCTGACGCTTAACTCAACCGAAACTCGTTCCGCTTCTTTTTCGGAAACAGAATATGCATCAATTAAAATTTGTTTACTAAAGTCTGACGCTCCAGAAGTTTGTAATGACTGAAGTAAGGTTGCGGCAATCTGGTCTCCGTTCATTGCTTGAGACTGAAGTTCACCAGTAGTCAAAGTTCTACTGCGAACACCAAGTTTCTTTTCCCATCCGATGTGTGCCACAGTCCAACCAAATTGAAGTGCGTATTGTGCAAGCAGTTCTGCCTCTTTGGTTAAATCGGCTTTCATTCGGTTGTTAATCAACCAACTTGAAAAAGTCTGAATTGATCCAGCGGTAGCAGCATCATTAAACTCAGTACCAGAAACACGTAAACGAGCCAACTGCCAAGAAGAACAAAGCAGTACAACGAGTTCGTTGATTGTTTGATCTACAAGACGGCAACGGACATCTGAAGCTCCTTCAAACGGAAAAACACTTTCACCTTCACGGCTATTGTATGAATATTTCTTGCCATCGTCAGATTGGTCTTCCCAGCGAGCAAGACGGATATCGTCATTGCTATTGAGTCGGGCTACATTGCCGCCATTGTACAACGAGCGTTCAAGTTCTTTGCGCAAGTATACTACATCTGGTGTATCCTTATAAAATGTTAATTCGTCTTTTCGAGAGTCTGGAGTGGACATTGTTTTGTTGATTTATTGTCGATATATGTTAAAAGTGAGGTTTTGTGGAATCTGTGTTGACCCCCTAAAGTTGTGTAACACCGCAAAATGCCTAATTTTCTTAATTTGTCCAATTCACGAACATCTATTCCTGTTAATTGTTCTGCAGCACCCCTGGAAAGGAGCATTGGATAATCATCTGGATTTCGCATTAGTAAGAACCCCCACCCTTGCATTTAAATGACTCTTCATCGTATTGTTCGGGTTGCATTACGGCTAAATAACGTAAGCAGTCAATTGGATCTTTGGAAGCACCCTTGTCACCATCTGCTCCAGTCCATTCACGCAATGAGTATATTAGATTCTCACATCTCTTGCTGATATATAGTTTCGGCTGATTGATTGAGGACAATGGTTCTCCAGGATTGTGAGCCAGAGCGTCATTTATCAAAGTTACTCCATCCTCGATTCTTAGGCCGGCGGCTTGTTGGAAATACATCGGGTCTGGATCAGAATCTAAAAGTTCAATAAGGGATGTGCCACCTTCCTTGCTTGCAGCTTGGGTTGCTCCTGCTCTTGGGTCGATAAATCGTTCCTCAATCACTTCAGCCCCCTCAAGTTCACGAATTAGTTCCTTGTACTCGTTTATGCCCCTTCCACCACCTGCTCGTTGTGCTGGGCCGGCTTTGCCGTCTAGTTTTGAGTCTGGTAGCGCCCATTCACCAAATGTAGCATCGGGCCATTCACGATAAATGAACCATTGAGTCTTATCTCCGTTCCCTACGGCTCGTAACCAAAGCATAAACCAGTTTCTTGCTCCAGCAGGGTCAACAACCATATAATTTGTTCCAACCTCTGGGATCTTGTCGTGGTCTATCTCGTTTAAATCTCCAAAGCGTGGGAACTGCGCCCCTGCAAGGCCGTCTGCCCATCCGTAAGCACGAATCTTCTTCTCGTACGTTGTCTTGCCTTCTAGGGTGCGGCAAAGCTCATCAAAGGGGTTGTAGGGATTGAACTGAGAGTGAAACCAGATGACTCCAGCATCCTTACCACGACTTTTTGCCCTGTAAGGCATATGACCAGGTGGAATGCCAGGTGTATGTTGTATTTTCTGATCTAAAATGGTTGCTTGCTTACTTTCGAGTACCTTGCACCCAGAAATATACTCCTTAACGACATTTGTGTACCCAGAAATCGGTGTAAAGGTAACAATCAACTTTCCTCGTCTTGTAACTACACGATATCGCAATGTTTCGATCCAATCAAGCGGAACTAATTCGTCACACCAGATAACATCGCACTCGCCACCCTCGATAACACGCTTTTCTTGCGCGTAATTCATAAAATAACATTGGCTACCATTCGGAAAGATAAAAGTGCCATCCGAAAAACCATTCTTTTGCGAATACTGCACATTGGTAACCTTACCTTTCTTCAAAGTTTTGTATTCTGCTGGTATATATTTCCAAATTACGTTCTGTTGCATCTGGATTGATGACGGAGATGTCGTGTGCAAGCACCAGACCCTTGCATTTGGTACATTTATCATCGTAGATACAATACGTTTAGCAGCCCATTCCGTTTTTCCTGCACGATTACCCCCTAATACACATAATTCTTGGTGACCCTTGAGCAACTCATCCGCAGCCATCCAATGAAATGGCTCGTAGCCGTGTCGATAGGGGTCAGTTTTCTCAGCAAGTATCTTCTCTTCACGAATCCGTAGGATTCGTGCAAGTTCGTCCGATCCCAATTTCTGGGCAAGTTGTTTCAACTCCTCATTGTTAGGGAGTTTAATTACAGGATGCGGTGTTAACTTCACCAAGCTTTGCAACTCCAGTACCTGGCTTTTGTTTTAGGGCCGGGGTTTGCACAATTATGTCTTGCTCTGAATGATTTGCGTCTAGCAGGAATGTTTTTCTTGATCGACATATTAGGGTCACCGAAACGAACAATCTTTGCTTTGCCATTTGCACCCTTTACATAAACGGCAGATTTCTTAGAAGCACCAGGTGTTCTGAAAGGTTTATTCAATGAGACATTACGACCCTTGTAGTTAGCCATATTATTTCTTGGGGTTCTTAAAATTTATCATAGCCGCAACATCTGATGTGTCGAAATCATCCAGATCGTCTTCATCGTTTTCTGGATCTCCAAACATCATACTATTTCATTCCTTTTGTGCTGCCGTAACCCTTATAACCCTTGCCGACATTCTTGCCGTGCATTGCCTTCTCCATCGTATGCATACGATCTTCGCCAGAATCCTTTTTCTTGGATTCAGACCCTTTAGTTTCCATTCCGCATTTTTTACATTTCATATCGTTGATGTTATTTGTTAAAGTTTTTAGTCAAGCGTCCCAAGTGGTAATATTATCACTTCCTGCTTCCAGCGCCTCGACCCCTGCAATGAGTGAATCACCGAGAACCGCCTCAAAGTTTCGGGTTTTTGTATAGCCAAACGCTAAAACCTTCCACTTCTCGTCATCGGATCGCAGTATAATAGCCCCCTCGATGCTATAATTCTTAAGTTTCTGTAGGCATTCCATCAAAGCACCCTCAAGCTGCTCGTCAGAATGGGTAACCACATACTTACCCATATTGTTCTGTTTACTACGCTTACGACTGGGTTTTCTACGCTTTTTCATTACCATTTACCCCCAAATCGTGGATGTTTAGCCGCAACATAACGCTCCCCATCAGATCGCAATGGAACTTTCATACCCACCACAAAATTCTTACTATCACGCACAAGCACGTTAACATCCTTGTTTACTTTGTCATATTGAATGCTGCAAAGGATAATATGGTTGTTTTTAAACTTCATCTTAACAATGCCAAATATCTCTCTGGATTGGCTAACCTGCTCCTTCAACTCCTCAACCAAAGAATCCTCAATACCTGCCTTTACCTTAATAAACTTAACCCCTTCAGCATTCCACATAATCGGCCACATAAACTTCAAGTTGTTGCCTGGCTTCCTGCGCCAATGCTTCCCTTCCTCAGCTTGCTCCCGATATCCCTTAAGTTCGGATCGGCTTAACCCAAGTAATCGGCATATATCTGATTCTTTCCATTCTTCCATAATTAACCTTAAATACAGATTAATGTAACTTCGTCAACTCTTCCCCCAAGTGTTATCCATTCACAGTCGTTCATTCCTAACCCTTTCCCCCATCGGGGGACTAAAGGGGGGATAGGGGGATTCAAAGGGGGATTTTTGTCGGTCTGTCAAATCAATAACACATTTCCCATAGACCTATTAGTTTATCTAATGACCATTATTAGCATTCTAATACACGACCTGGATCTCGTAAGTACTCAATTGCCATAGGGTTATGGTCTTTTTAGCAAAAAAATCTGTATGACCTAATCCGCTTGCCGCAGGGAAAAAATTTTCAGACCCCACCCCCCCCCTGGCTGCACGTGGTGCATATTTATTTTCTGTATCTGTGTAATTATAAATACGTTGCAAAATTATAATAGGTCAAGATTCCTATGATCGTTATAATTATTATAGAAATTTATAATGACGTTGTTCCTGGATAATTTGTAATTAGAAAATGGATACAACGTAATTATAATATGGATACAAAAAATGTATTTAAAAAACAATTACATCATTCGTGCGCTTTAGCTGCACTCACACAAATTAAATTTTTATGGAAAGAATGCGGAATCGGAAACGGGATTTTTATGATCCTAAAAAATAATCCCATCCAATGATTCCAAATGAATAGGCACAAAAAAAGGAATCACGTTTAAATGATTCCCTTAAGGTTTGATCTGTTAACTATTTTAGAAGTCTGACCAAATTAAAAACCTGCCAAATGATAATTTGAAAATGGTGGTGTGGTCTTCCATCCATTGTAAGAATTCCTCATCGGTGGTTTCAACGCATTGTTCGTAGTCATCACGTAATTCCTTGATGGAATCATATTCCGCCCAACAAGATCTGATTAGGACAAAATCAAATTTCATTGGTGTGCCATTTTCCGCCTCTTGTTCCTCATACCATTCCCAAAGAATGTCTAACGATTCATCTGACCATTTTTTGTAATCGTCTGATTCATTTATCCATTTTTTGAATTGGTGGATGTTTATTTCTATGATCATAGGTTTTTATTATTATGTGGTTTATTGTGTGGGTTAAGAAATGAATGCCTTAATGACCCTTAAGAAAAGAGAGAGGGAAATAATGAGGCAAGTAATTGCCAACGATTCTAATATTATTTTTGTTTTCATATGTGTGCGGCGAAATGGTGGAAAAAAATTTAGGATCTTGGATTTTTGAAATAGGATAAATCTATTTCGGATTTTTTTGTGATCATATATTCGGAAACGTGGGCGATTAATTCGTCCCAATCGTGGGAACAATAGAGACCCCATATATCTCCCAATGCATATTCCCCTTTCGGGTCTTGGGTCTCTTGAATTTTGATCACGATTTCGTTTAAGAGATTTTCTGTAATCTCTTGGATTTGTTGGTCTGTTATTTTTTTCATATGTGTGGTGTGGAAATTTTTTTCTGTGATGTGTGCGCTGAAATTTGATCTTATTTTTTTCTATTTTCGGGATTCAATGGTGGCAAAATATTTGAAGGGGAATGGTTTTCAATTTTGTCCAATGCGACCCTTAAAATAATTTGAACGCATTCGCTGGCAAGGTTTGGGTCATAACCGAAATTGAATTCCTCATTTTCAAATTTCTTAATTAGAAATTTTCCAATCTCTGTTCCGATAGCGTGAGGGTCATATCCGTTTGCGGAATCTGTTTTTAGTAATTCGCAAATTTCTTTGGCGATTACATAGGTCTGTTTACGTTTTATGGTTTGTGGTTTTTTGGTGTTCATATGTGTGAGGGAAATTTTTGTGATCCTAAAAAAAATTATTCCGAATCGCTAATGGATGAAAATTTGGATTTGTCATTCATCATAATGAATGGGAAGGCACCAACGAAATAATTATACATTGTTTCGTTTGTGTCATTGGAATGCATTTCTAAAACGTAGAGAGTCATCAATCGATCTTCCCAATTTTCATCAATGCATTTTTGATATTCTAAATCTAATTCATCAATGGAAGGAATTAATCTGTCGGGGGAATTATAATCATCCCCTAAAACATCTTGTCCAAATAATGTCATCGTAGTTTCAATAATAATATATTTCACGTCATCATCGTTTGAACAATTATCAATTGAATCCATAAAAACGGAAACGGAATTATAATTGTGATTTTTTTGCAGGTAATATTTTACCCGATCAATCATTGTTAATAGTTTAATGTCTGTAGGTTTGTATTTCATATGTGTGGTGTATTTGGTACGTCCATTAGATTAGTTAACTATTTACCACGTTACAAGATCAATTTTTAGGGGTAAATGGTGCCAGGTTTTTTGCACAATTTTTTTAGCCGCAGCTGGTGCGCCAGGATTTTTATTTTTAAAATTTTGGATCACAGCTTTGTGCAGCCACAGCTTATAGCAGCTTAACATATGCACGTGCATACCTACCTACCTACCTACCTACCCACGTACCTACCTACCTACCTACCCACGTACACATAAATAAAAAAGGGGATGTGAATCCCCATTAATTATTTTTCAAATGCAAACCACAAAATGGTTAGCACGAATAATATAAAATAGATCATAAATTATCATTATAATATAATTTGTTGATCATTCTGTTTACGTTACATCCACGAATTCCAATTAATACAATTTCCCAATTTAATCCGAATGTGGAACGTAAAATATTATATGTGCCATCATTTTGTTTTTGTGATTTATAAAACATATGTGTGTGGTGTGGGTTAAATTAAATCGGATTCATAAATTAAGATCCCATAATTTCTGTGCCAGGATTTTAGATCTTCATTATGCCTTTCGGATTTAGGGATGTTGAGCAGCCAATAACGTTTCCCGATTGGGATGATTTTACCACAATGATCTATTTCATTCTGTGGTAAATTATCAGCGCAAACGATTTTATGCCCACGTGGAATGGTGAATCGTTTACTATATGATCCCCATCCGTAATGTTTAACTATAGGTTTACTTGTTTTCATATTTGTCTGTGAGATTAAAATGAACGGATAAAATATCATAGGAAAGTAATGCATTAGGGAATGATTCAAATAATTCATCTTCAGTACAATGATATCTTAAATCGATCTCACACATTAATTTATAATAATCGGAATACTCCCCTTTGTAGTTATCATTACAATAAACGTAGGCAGCGATTTTGATATCATCCATTTCTGTGTACGGCGCGTATTTCATTACACAATGCACCATAGCAGCTAACAATTGATTTTGTTTTTTCATATTATTTAATTTCCTCCGAATTATATTCATCAACGGCGGCGGATAAGGCATTATGATATTGATCTGTGCCTTGAGACATTTGATCTTTCATTTCCAATTCCGCTGCACGTTCATCTTCAGCTTTTATGATCATTGTGGTGTAGGTTATTTGTGTAACCATATATTTTTTTAGTTTAGTTTTCATATGTGTGGTGGGTAAAATTAGAATTAATAATTGTCATCTTCCTCTCTGTCTTCCTCTGGTAAATCGGGATAACGTTTAACTCTCTCATTGTTTAATTCCCTTAAATTTTCTTCATAGCTTTTAATGTATTCCTTTGCGCTGGTTTCCATATGCCAAGTAAATCCATCGTTAACACCATTTTCCCATTCGGTGCAAAATTCATCCAATTGATCTGTCATATATTCCTTGTCTTGAGATTCATCATCAATGTCCAATTCATACAGAATGTCTTCTAATAATGTGTGTGGAATCATTCCACCACACCATTCTCCAGATAGATTTGGTAATTCTCTATGATCCCAAAATGATGGATCACCATCGTCCAATGCCTTTACTATTTCTTTGGCGATTAAATAACCATTCCTTGCGCTGGTTTGTCTCCCACCAAATGCATATTGGATGTCCCATTCAGCTGCATTAATGCCTTTGTCTATTCCCATATTATAGGAAATGATTAATGCCTTTTCCGATAGATCGGTAATGCCTTCTAATGATTTGTGATGTGGATTTTTCATATGTGTGTATGGTGTGAGTAAATTATTTTTGTTCGGGTATGGATTCGCATTTAACAAAATTAGATTCCCCTAAATAGAAACCTAAATCAATTTGGATTTCATAATCAGCGCCGAACAATTTTGTTAGATCATCATTATTAAATGCCTTTCTCTTTTTTGGTAATAATTTTTCGGCAGCTGAATTAACAGGTTTCCAAAGTAATACGTTATAATTTGATGATGGTTTGAATTGTAATATCGTTTTCATATGTGTGTGGTGGGTAAATTATTTTTGTTCGGTAATAAATAGATAACGATCCCCTTTAGAATCTTTGATCTCTATGTGTATGGGATAAATCTTTTTCCAATTCTTATAGCACACAGATCCAAACCATTCTGGTCTCCATCCACATCCAGCTATATCAAATGCGGAAATAGGATCTGTGTGATCAAATCCATTCTTGTTACAGAATTCGATCCATTCATTATGAGACATAAAATTACATCCATCCGTTGTAACAATATATTGTAGTTTTTTCCCTTTTGTTAATTTGCCGCAACAATAACAAGGGAATTCGTGGTGATCATTTTGTGTGCTATTCATATGAGTGAAATTTATTATTCACACATAGAAAACTATTTAGTCAATTCCGTCAATAGCAAAGATTCACATATTTCCGATCTAAAGGAATGACGTTTTTTTGAATCCATTCGATAGCTGAATGTCTATCGTTATCCAGGTGGAGCGCCAGGCAGCTAACCAGGATATCATAATTGTATGTGATCTTCCCATCCAGGCGCTTGGAAACGATGGCCCTATCACATATGTTATTTGTACCTACCTCGGCATACCTGCCTACCCAGCATATCTTTACCCTACCTCGGCATACCTTGTCATACCTCGGCATACCTCACTTAATGTTTCGTACCTCGGCTATCACTTGTTCAACCAACATAATGCGTTCCCCGATCCAGCGCATACAAGGTACTGCCATACTATTACCTGCGGCTTTATATTGTGGGCCATCGGGACATTGTTCTGGTGGTTTTCCTTTCCAAGAAATCTTTGTCCAATTTTTTGGGAATCCTTGTAATGCTAAACATTCATTGGGTGTTAATCTACGTACCGCCATTGTAGGTGAAAACACTGTCCCTGTATGACAAGCATCTGTAGCAGATGAACTTAATGTCTGATTTGTATTTGATACGCTTTGGTTATAAACATCAAATGCTTGAATGTGTGCAACGTGAGGATTCTGATCTCCACTATCTTTTGACAATGTAGGAAATACTTCTGTGCTTGGATCGCTGCCAGCTCTACGTGCAAGGTTGCCAGGTTGAAATGCAATTGCTGATGTATCTTGAACAAATGGTACATTACCACCACCTGTGCCGTACCTTGATGTTACTGTGGGTGCTACATCGTGCGGCCCTGTAACTCTGGAATCATTTGGATGGTTCTCATATACAACTGCGTGGGTAGTACGCACATCACCAACATCAAAATTATTTAATGTGTTTGATTTATTGTCTGCTACCCAAGTTTCGTGATCGTCAGTAGATGATGCACGTTTTGATTTACGGAACATTACTTGATTAGGTTGCACAATAAAGTTTTGTGCGTGATGCGATTGTGGGGATGGACGTACTTTAGTTACACATAGCGCAACATCATCTTCAGTTACACTAAACGTATTTGCCTTTGCATCCTCACGAATGCTATATGATACAGGTGATTCTGTAATAAGATTATAATGCTCATCTCCTGCCGGCCCACCTGTACCTTTACTCCATTTAGCACTTACTGTTCCTGTGATTCCGTCTGGGGTGCAATTGATTCTGCTTTCGCCCTTAGTGCTTGCTCCAGAAGTGGGGGCAATACTTTGCCTCTGTTTTGGCTTCTGCGTAGGATTCCCGAACACGCTTTGGCCGTCAAATAATACTGCGGTGGGATATCTCCAGTCTCCAGTACGGCTGCCAACGAGGAAAATTCGCCGCCTCCGTTGCGGCACGGAGAAGAATTGAGCGTCCAAAATTCTGTAGGCGAAGCTATACCCGATGTTTGCCAACGCAGTTGTGAGGGCTGAAAAATCTTTTCCTCCGTTACTTGACAAGAGTCCAGGCACATTTTCGTATATGATCCACTTTGGTTTAAAGTGATCAACCATTCCGACATAGGTAAGGGACAGGTTACCACGTGGATCAGCCATTCCTTCTCTGAGACCTGCGACTGAAAATGCTTGGCACGGTGGCCCACCTGCCAGAACGTTAATTGTTCCTGGCTCGATTCCCCACGATTTGTATTGGGTGATGTCTCCATAGTTTTTTGTGTTAGGAAATCTTTCTTTCAGTACGGCTGATGGAAATGGCTCGATCTCTGCAAACCCCAATGGAGTCCACCCAAGATCGTGCCACGCTACAGATGCAGCTTCTATTCCAGAACATACCGAAAAATATTTCATTATAGTCCTAATATCTCCTTTAGATATCTTGCACGGAAATCTGCTACACCTTCACCGATTTCTGGTTGGATTTTGATAGAGTTAATCTTTGCGCCATATAGTCTGGTTGCTTCAGAAATAGAGTCCCAAAGTTTGTCATACTTGCGGTACATCATAACCTTCTGAGAAAGAGTTATACCTTTGGCACTTGTGCGTGGATCTTTACAAGCAAATGCCAATGCTCGTAACGTATTCCATTCGTACTCGTTAAGTATCTCATCGGTTGTTGCTTGGTGTAAACGCTCTACTGCTCTTGGCAGTAAAGAAAAATATTCGGCAGCTTCCGCAATATTCTTTGGTTTACGATTATTTTTTTGTTCAGTTGTGTTGCTCATTGTTGTGGAATTCTTTGTAGAAAACATTGTCGGTAGCCCAGATGGGTGTACCTTGATCTGTAAATTTTAAAAGTGGAGATATGAATACCGACTTGGTTCTATACTTTGGTACTATCGAACAAGTGACCATTGGATCGGTAGAAAAAAATTCAATGGCTTGAACGTAATAATCAAGTTTGAATGTTGTGAAATTATATTCTGCTCTGCGATTAACAAAGTAATCCAGGTGGTCAAAGACTTGGATTAGAGTGAGGCACATTACAGAATGTATTTCCGTTTCTTGTGTAGTGTTATCTGTGCGAACAGATGTAACGATGAATTTAATATTGGGTGACATAAGGACGCATAGACTTTCATAGGTCTGTCATCCAGTCAACCAAATAATAAAACTTTTTGTATTTATTTTGCCGAGCCGTCTGATGGGGTAATATCTATTGCACCTATTGACGGATCAAGGAGTCGATTGATATCATCCGCACTAATGCGTAACTCTGCCTTAATGTTCACAGTAGGGGTAGGGTCTACCAACTTATCAAATTTATCGATAGCAATTGCCGTTGATAACATCAACTGACCGATGGGTATATTATCCACCTCTTCATCCAATCTTTGAATTGATTTATCCACAAAGGATGCCAGTCGGCTTGCGGTCTTGCGCTTGAATGCCAGCACATCTAATTGCCCAGAGTCTTGTAATTGATTCTTGATTTCAGTCACGGCTTTGGGTTCTACTGCCGCAAGTTTAGCCGTATCCTTCACAGGGTTGCCCTGCTTTAAAAGTTCCTCGATCCGTTTAACGGATGACTTGGGTAGTTTCTTTGCCGGCCTTGTTCCGTCATCCAGTCGTTCAAATTTAGGGTCAGTATCCATAAGAGTAAATATGGTAGGTTGACTTCAAAAAGCAAATAAGGTAAGCAATGTTATGCCTACTATTGCATTACCAATTGAGCCACCCCCTACACACCAAGCTGCTCTACGCATTTTAAAAACTAGGGATGGTAGGCAATTCATTGGTAAGACATCAAAGTCATCTAACGTAAAGTGGAGCAAGACCGCAATTCTATTGATGAAAAGTGAGTTCATAAAACATCAATGGAAAACTTTAGACGAGGCGGCACAAGTGGGGGTATTGCTGGTTTATCCTAACACAAAAGACTCTGCCAAGATCCAGGCAAAGACAGGAGAAATATTTATTCCAAAGTCTACTCGCCCAGATGTGGACAACGTGGTCAAGACTATACTTGATTGCTTGGTCGATTCACAATGGATTACCGATGATGGACTAATCGTGGAACTAAGCATCAAAAAAGTTTATGGAAAACAGGCAGCGGTTTTTATTGACATCGATCCATACAATAAATAATTAACATTTCTTCCTTATGAAAAAACCGAAATCACAAATCATCCTCGACCTTCCGTTTGAGGAGTATAAAAAGAATCCTGGTGTCAATGCATCCTTCCTCAAGAAGTTTGTAGTTTCACCTTTGTACGCAAAGACAGATACATTTGAGTCTTCAGCGGCTACTGACTTAGGCAACTATGTTCACGCTCTGTTGATTGATCGTAGCAGTCTTAATAACTTTGCAGTCCTTCCCACAACTGGTGAGGGTTCTCGTAAAGCCAGAGATGAGTGGAAGAAGAATAACCCTAATGGTATTTTACTTTCCCCATCTGCAATGGAGACAGGCAAAGCTTGCGCTGATTCCTTGATTGCGTATCCACCATACAAAGAACTTGTGGATCTTAAGTTTGATTCGGAAGTAACATTGTACACCGAACACCCCAAGTATGGTTTCCCAATGAAAGCACGGATTGATATCTTACATCGTGGCAAGGAAATGATTCTTGGAGATATTAAAACGTATGGTAAACCATTTACAAAGAAATCTTTATTCTGGGATATCCGTGAGCGTGGATACGATTTGCAACTGGTACACTATCGCAGAATGTTGCAGATGGTATTGAACGATAGCCCAGCAGAGATGGCATTATATTTTGTTGAGACTGAAACGGCTGCACACGATTGCGTTAAGGTAACCATTGATGAAGGTTGGTTGTCATTGGCTGAACATCGCCTGGATCAATATTACGAGCAGTACGCAATGTGCTATGACTCTGGTGTGTATCCACCTTTCAATTACGGAAAACCACTTAACCTTTCTTTAGGAGACCCACTCTAATGACCCAAGAGAAAGAAGGATTTGGTCTCTGGATTCCAGGGGCAGTCCTGTCACGCACAGATATATCCCTTGAGGAGAAAGCACTCTACGGACTCCTAGAAGTCCTTGATGGGGGCAAGGGGTGCTGGGCATCCAATGACTGGCTTGCGAGCCGTCTGGGTGTCAGCGAGAGGGCAATACAACGATACCTGTCAAAGCTTGAGGGTGTAGGTCTGGTGGTAAAGGTAATCAATGAGTCCGCTGGTAACCAGCGCAGGGTACAAACCATTGGATCGGTAGCGGTTACCCCCTCACGACAATCTGTCGTGACCCTCACGTCAAGTTGTCGTGACCCTAACGCCAAGTTGTCACCCAAGAGTAAAAGAGAGAATAAAATAGAGATAGAGACACCCCAAACCCCATTACCTCATTCTGATTTATTTAAAAAATCTTGGGACGAGTGGTTGAACTACAGAACCAAGACAAAGAAAAAACTATCCCAGTACGCACAGGAATATCAGTTGAAGATGTTGGCTGCATTGACCGAGCCAGAAGCAATAGCGACCATCGAAAGATCCATAGCCAATGACTGGCAGGGATTATTCCCAGATAAGAACAACAAGAATAGTAAACCCTTTTCTAAAATTCTAACGGACAGAGACCACAACAATGGGTTCTAGAAAACTTTGCACTTCTTGCAAGAATGTCGCATCACCGATGTACGACACAGTCAAAGAAGTTATTGTCGGCAAGTACTACACTTGTCGTACGTGCGCTGAAGCACGGAAGACTGAGTACTGGGATACCCCATTTTTTTATCCAGAGCTGATGGAAAAGAATAACCTAGTGTGGCTCGATCAACATCCAGATTACCCTATTGCATTTCTGGATACCGACATCAACAGACTCACCGACAATCTGAAAGCTGCATCGGCTTGGACTCCCACAGATAAGAAATCTTTATTGCTTCACGGAACGACTGGGGCCGGCAAGACGAGAACCGCTTGGATCGTATTCAATCGATTGTGGATGGATGACTTCCCAAGTCGTGCAGTCTGGTTGTCGATGCGTAAGTTGGAGATGGCAATCGAGAAAGGGTTTGAGGAACACAAGCACGGACAAGCATTAGACTTTCTATGCACAGTACCAGTACTTTGCTTTGATGATTTAGGTAAGGAAAGATTCACGCAACGAATGGAAACAGATATTTTTGCAATCATTGACGAGCGTACATCAAACAACCGCACTACAATTATCACCACGAATTAT
>Ga0114967_10000289_pt1 | contig 42042 bp, 39 predicted proteins | sample M_130628_MF_Meta_FD_92639 | JGI IMG/M metagenome (GOLD analysis project Ga0114967, IMG submission 92639) | Freshwater microbial communities from Lake Montjoie, Canada to study carbon cycling - M_130628_MF_MetaG | ecosystem: Environmental > Aquatic > Freshwater > Lake | place: Lake Montjoie... | reverse complement strand
ATAGTTACCGTTGCTTAGGCGATCGATAACAGTATTAGTAGAAGAAAGAGTTAGTGGGGTCCAGCTGCCTGCGACGCCAACCGATGGGGCTGCTTCGTAGGTAGTGCCGGTGCCATCAACCTTGATTGTTTGTGACAACAAGATATTTGGCCCGGTTGTGCTGTTAGCTGTGATAGCAGGAACACTAAGAAGCATTCCGCCTTCAGTCATAGTTGGGGCTGCATTCTTATTAAGGAATAACTTGCCAACTGACTTGCTTGCATCGGTCACTGTGAATCCAGTTGGGATGCCATCTTTATCAAGACCAGCAAAAGTTAACTTGCCAGTCTTGATATCAACGCCGGCAACCATTCCGAATGACTTCTTGGCTTGAGATTCAAGCGCTGGAGTCGCAGAAGCTGTTGCGCTAGCAACAGCTGAAGGAACAGTGTTTGGTGTTGAAACTTGTGGGGCAGATGCAACAACATCTTGCTGAGTTGCAATCGGCGTTAGTGCGCCTTCGCGACCAGTCATTGAATTGAAACCAAGGAAAGCGGTAACAACCAAAATTAGAGAAAGAGCGACCTTAGAAGATTTCTGCGCAAGTTCTGCAGCCTTCTTATAGGTATTTGAGAGTGAATCAAGTGCTGTGGCACCGGTGGTTTCATCGACAACCCACTCAGAGAGAACGCGAACCATTGATTGACGTGCGCGAGCAACAACGTGGCGAACATTTGCCGGAGTTGTGTTAAGCGCTGCTGCAATCTCTTCTGTTGAGCGGCCTTCCATTTCCCACATGACTAGCGCAGTGCGCTGATCTGAGGTTAAACGTGAAAGAGCTTCGCGGATAATCGCGGCATCTTCAGCTGCTGTAATAGTGGTATCGATGTCAACGTGGTTCTCATTAGCAATCTCATCAAGACGGTCTTGAGTGGTGTCTGCATCGAGGGCAACCAAGTTAGGGCGATCGCCACGAGCACGGATTACGTTAAGAGCTAAGTTGTTAACAGAGGCGCGAAGGTAGGCAACAGCGCGCTCAGTTGTATCTAGGTCTGGGGCAGCCAACATGAACTTCAAGAAGGCTTCCTGGACTACCTCGTTGGCATCAGTCTCATCGCGCAACATGCGGCGGGCTTGTGAGACAAGTGAGGTGCGGTATTCGGTGTAGATCGCGCTTAGATCAGCGATTGACCAGTCAGATGTAGCTGTGCGAGGCACGACTGGAAGGGCTGGAGTCACGCTTGTTGCGGCGTCGGCAAGGGTCGATGCAGCTGCTTTCGCTGCCTTCGACTTGAGAATTGCCATTTTAAATCCCGCTTATCTAGAGACAACGTCTTGCCTCTACTAGTTAAGACACCTGAGGGGGCCAAATGTTGTGCCCAATCAGAAACTTTTTTTACTAAAGATCTCCGGTCACGCTCAGGGGCCAGCATAAATGGCCAGCCTGAGAATTTCCTTTGAAAGGGTAATTGAAGGATACGAGGGGAAGGGCTTTCGCCGAAGGCCTAGGTTCGCTTAATTGAGCGTAAAACTAGGCAAATGAATGCAGGGTAGAGCATGAAACCTCGAAAGGCTCAAGTAAAGGATAAGGGTTTGGTGGCAGAATTCGGGGATTTCAGAGGAGTTTTAGAAATAAAAGTGGGCCCAGACGGGCTCGAACCGTCGACCCACGGATTAAAAGTCCGTTGCTCTACCGACTGAGCTATAGGCCCCACTTGCTTAGATCTCTCGATTAAACGCCAGATTTAAGCCTGGTGCCAAGCAAGAGCGTAATCGTAGCCGATTATCTGCCTTTCGCCGAACGCCCCAGGCGGTCCCGGATAGCCAATGCTAAACCGTCGCCCTCTGGTTGTTCTATATATATGGCTTCCAGTTGTTGTTGATCGCCTTCTCGCAACGATTTGTAAAGTACTTGAGCGAATTCTTCAATTGATTTCGGTGCCGCTAATCGAATTACACCGTCAGGCGTTGGAATATCTTCTAGAGCGATATATCCCGCCCCGATAATTGGTTCTTGGTCGAGTAGCACTTTTGCTTTTGGCGCGTAGTGATTTTCGAGAGAACCACTAACTCTTATGTTTGAATCATTGAAATTTTCTGCGACGACTTTGCCAGTTACTTCTTCAATCATCGCGACCGTGATTGCACCCGGTCGCAAAACTCGTGGAGCATCAGCTGTGCAATCAATAATTGTTGACTCGAGGCCAACTTCAGATGGTCCGCCGTCTAGAACCATATCTGAATCCATTAAGTAATCACCTATTTCTTCTTCAACAGCTGCTGCTGTGGTCGGTGAGACTTGACCGAATCTGTTTGCGCTAGGTGCTGCGATTCCCGACCCACCAACTTTATGAAACGCATCCAGCAACCCAAGTGCTAAAACATTATTTGGAATTCTAATTCCGACAGTATCTTGATTCCCGGTTATGAAATCTTTAGCTAACTCACTTCGTTTAAGAATTAAAGTCATTGGGCCAGGCCAAAATTCGCGCGCAAGGCTGATTGCGTATTCGGGAATATCTGAAATCCATTGATCAAGGTACTTAATATTTGCGATATGAACTATCAGGGGGTGATCAGCTGGCCTCCCTTTGACTTCGTATATTCGCGCAACTGCTAACTCATTGGCCGCATCTGCGCCTAGGCCGTAAACAGTTTCGGTTGGGAAGGCTACGAGTGACCCATCTTTCAGCGCATGGGCAGCGAGTATTAAAGAATCAACGCTGCAATTTGAGTGGAGTTGGCCCATGGAAACCATTATCTATGATTTCGGATGCAAATATGGTTATAGGCGAACATAATGCTGAGACGAGGTCATAATCTCTGCCATTTCCATATAAGTTGCTCGCTTCATTTTAAAAACTAGTTGAAGTGTTGATCCTGACAATATTTAGAGCCGCTTAAATAGTAGAATCGCTAACATGTTCAAGAGTTTCTTCGCATTTATGCATGAATCCAAAATGGTAAAAAAAGTCAGAAGCAAAATTTCTAACTGGCCTTGGTACCAAGAAGGTCCTGATGGAAACATTTTTCAGCACTATTTAAGAATGAAGTTGAGAGTTTTGCTATCGCTTTTTGCAGATACATTGAGAATGAATAAAGAAGTAAAAAAGCGCATAAAAGATACTCACAAGAGGCAAGAAAGTGAATTTTGTGAAGTCTTGGTTATTGGAAACGGTCCATCTGCAAACTCCTTGACTGAGAACCAGTACCTTAGGTTTAAATCATCGGGAGGTAAAATCCTTGTTATGAATGGTTTTGTAGATTCGCCACTCGCTGATTTTATAAAACCTGATTATTACTGTCTTATGGACTTGGGATATTGGAATCCTGTCCATGAAAGTGAATTTGGTAGACTGACAAAAATTAACGAACTTCTAACGGCAAGTTCAGATTCAATAACTTTTATGCAACCAGCTAATCAGAGTAAACTATTTGAAAACTATAGTAATTATCTATTCTTCGACGGACGATCTATTGCTGGAATTCGTAGAATAGCAAGACCCGATAAACCTTGGGGCTTACCTGGATCCGTTGCAATGATGGCCATAGCGAGCCTTAAGTTCCTAGGACATAAGGTAATTTACTTTACAGGTCTCGATTCTGATGCAAGTAGGCATTATTTCGTTAACGACCTAAATGAACTACTTTGGGACAGCAGAAACTATTATTTCTATACCAGTGAAGAAAAAGCTGAGAGCCGAACCGACATTGTAGAAGATGGTGTTTATAAGGTCCCGCCAGGTTTGATAAACAATTTTGTTGACTTACTTTATTCTGATGCAGTGTTCAGACGCGATTTGAGATGGCTAATGTCAGAAAACTGCATAAATGTCGGCGGGGATAGAACTAATGATGCTGCTCCTAGAGCATGCCTGCTTAAAGAATGAATCAAACTTTTTAGTCTATTTTTTTTCTAATACAATTAGCGTGTATTCGGCGACTTGTTTCCATGCAGTAGATTGTTCTAATCTGAATAAGATTTTTAAGAGCATTTTCCCGCCGAGAAAACGCTTAAAGAAGATTTTCTCAAGCGAAGGTGAAAATGTACGCCAAGCCTTTTGCTCAACAATTGCAACATCTGTAAATTGAGTCCAAAATGTATTCGGGTGCCGGTAAAAATATATTGGGTTATCAAGTTCAACTTTGCGTCTCCCAAGGATAATCTTTTTAAAAAAGTGGAGCATAAAAACAGATAATCTGGTCAAAAGCGCAGACACGGTTCGTGGATTCGAATAGACAATTACTAGTTTAGATTTCTTGTTTAAATCATTAAGAATCTTTCTAACTAATTCGGCTTGTTTCTCTTTATCGACATGATACAAAACATTGATAAGAGCGGCGCCATCATACGGTGCAAAAATTGGAGTAGGAATAACTAGGTAATCCCCTTTAATAAATTCCCCATGATTACCTATCCTTGCTTTTGCTAAATCAAGTGCGGCTTGTGACAAATCTACGCAAATTCTCTTTTCAAAATTCTTTGAATAGTCTTGGTACTCTGGATATTGAATTGGTCCGCACCCGACATCAAGTAGCTTCACGCCTTTACCCAAATTCTCAGCAATTCTGGTTCTAACTTTATGAACATATTCGGAGGCGACTGGGTCTAAGTTCTCATTAATTTTCGCGTCATGAGTTACGCCGTTGTCCAATTTCCAGCCTGGACCTTCGTAAAAATCCCTTACCTCACTATTAGCCATGTGACAACAATAGTCTCGCGACTAAATAATTCAAGTACTTTTTCATCAAACTCTATACAAATTAGGAATCATCGTTGCTTCTTTGTGATCTTCGAAAAAATCTTCGCTAAGTCAGTTTTCAAGCCATCTCTAAATCCGTTCAATCCATTACTTCGCTCAAGTAGCAATGATAATTTGTTGACATAGGAGATTTTCATCAAAAGTTTATTTTTCAATTTTAAATTTGATTGACCAATGTGAGCAGCAATAGCATCGCTGATCTCGAGTTTTTTACGATGGTAACTTAGATTAGAGATACTTTCTCTAATTGATTCCAAGCCTAATTCATCTATCTTCTGTTGCTCAACAATAAGCCTTGATGAGTAATCTCTTGTTATGCCCTCAATAATTTCGAGTGAGTGTCTGGACTCTGAGTTTAATTCTACAATCGTATCTCGCCAATTTTTAGTTTCTAAGCCTTTCGACAATTTGCCAGACATCTGAGCGAAATGAATGAAGACAAGCTGATCATTTCCTGCATGAATGTTACCTTCTATGTACTTCAAATCTCTTTCATCTAGATTCCAAGACGCTAAGTTGTAACCCTTACTCTTGATAACTTTGTGCTCAAAATATGAAGGTATAAAATTTATCCACTTTTGATCAGTGAAAACATCATATCCAGGAAATTTGGTAGAGTAAAAACGTAAGCGCTCGCACCACCAAGTTAACATTGGCAATGCTTTTGGACTCACAGCGATGTAACCAAGATTAAAAATCCCAAATTTTAGAAAATTAATTTCGGTTTTTTCTAATATAGATAAGGGTGGCGGAGTCAATCTGTGTGGCGTTATCGCGATGCCATATTCTGTTGCGGCTTTGATTCCTTCATGGATTTCGCTAAACAACAAAACATCAGGATCTATGTAGGTAACTGAGGTCGCACTTCTTAGAAGGTGCTTTAGAAGAAATGGTTTAAGGCTTGTTGAAAGCTCCATGGCATCGTAATATCTGCGCATTTCATCTAGCGCAGCTTCCGGCATTTCAAGATCATTTGGAAAAATAATTTGAGCCCCGACTAGATGCTTTGCGTCTTGGGGCACTCCGTCTATGACAAGAACGTAGATTTCAATAGTTGGATATATATTCCTTACTGACTCAATCAATACTTTTGCTTGCGCTAGATAATTAGAGGCGACGATGGTGCAAATCTTGTCCATGACATTAACCTAACAGGTGAATTTGATATACAAATTAGACATTCGGGTTAGAACCTTAGTTATTAACCCTCAAGTAATTGGAAAAGGTACTCTCCATAGGGATTTTTCCGATAGTTTTCAGCCAATACTCTAAGTTGCTCATCGGAAATCCACCCACTCCGCCAAGCGATTTCTTCGAGGCAAGATATCTTGTTTCCCTGACGCTCCTCGACAATCTTTACAAATGAAGAAGCTGCGTGGAAAGATTCAAATGTCCCCGTATCAAGCCAGGCTGTGCCGCGTTCGAGTACTGTTAATGACAGTTTATCTCTTTCTAAATATGTTTGATTGACTGAAGTTATCTCCAGTTCGCCACGTGCGCTCGGTTTTAAAGACTTTGCTATTTCGACAACTTCATTATCGTAAAAATAGAGTCCCGGTACTGCGTATTTAGATTTTGGATTCTTAGGTTTTTCTTCGATTGAAATGACTTTTCCAAGTTCTCCAAATTCAACAACGCCATACTGAGTAGGGTCGCTAACTTTATAAGCAAAAATGTGTGCGCCTGAAACTTCATTTAGAAATTTCAATTGTGTGCCTAATCCTGCGCCATGAAATATATTGTCTCCCAGCACAAGAGCAGTTTTTTCATTGCCTATAAAATTTTCACCAATTATGAATGCCTCGGCTAAGCCATTTGGATTATTTTGAATTGCATAAGAAATTTCTATTCCCAGATTTTTGCCATCAGATAGTAATCTCTGAAACGACGGCATATCTTCTGGAGTTGAAATTAGAAGTATTTCCCGAATGCCAGCTAGCATTAAAGTTGCTAATGGGTAATGAATCAGAGGCTTATCATAAATTGGTAATAGTTGCTTGCTAATGCCTTTCGTAATTGGCCATAATCGGGAGCCGGTACCTCCCGCAAGAACTATTCCGCGCATGCCCTGAATACTACTTTAGTAATGTAATTTCGCGCCAGACTGTCCTCCATAAGATATTTCGAGAGATTTAGGTAGTATTTGCGAATGAAAATCTTAGTTACTGGTGGAGCAGGATTTATTGGGTCAAACTACGTTAGGCGCCTTGCTCAGTCACTAACCAAAAAACACGAAATTTACGTATTAGACGCCCTAACTTATTCTGGGAATCTGGCTAATTTAGGCTCGGTGTTGGAACTAGAAAATGTCCACTTTATCCATGCTGATATCAGGAATTCAGTTGTAGTTGAATCGCTGATGGCTAAAGTTGATTATTGCGTTAATTTTGCAGCCGAATCACATGTAGATAGATCAATATCAACTCCTACAGAAGTTGTTGACTCTAATTTTAATGGCACTCTCACATTGCTTGAAGCTGCAAGAGAAAATCAGATAAAGAAATTTGTACAAATCTCAACTGATGAAGTGTACGGATCCATTACACATGGAACTTGGACCGAAGAATCGCCGTTACTGCCAAATTCGCCCTATTCGGCTTCAAAAGCAGCGTCGGATTTACTTGTGAGATCTTATTCGCAGACATTTGGGATGCAGGTGAATATAACGCGTTGTACTAACAATTATGGTCCCTACCAATTCCCGGAGAAACTCATACCTCTTTTCATCACAAATTTAGTGAACGGAAAAAATGTACCGGTTTATGGTTCAGGGCTAAATGTTAGAGATTGGCTTCATGTAGATGACCACTGCGCGGCAATAGATCTTGTCTTACAAAATGGCAGATCTGGCGAGATTTATAACATAGGTGGCGGCCTAGAAATTACAAATATTGCTTTAACCACCAAATTGCTGAATGCATTGGGCTTTGATGAATCAAGAATTGATTTTGTACCAGATCGAAAAGGTCATGATCTTAGATATTCAATGAGTTACCAAAAAATTGCCAAAGAATTGGGGTATAGCCCGAAAGTTGAATTTGAAGTGGGTTTCAAAGAAACAATAGATTGGTACTTACAAAACAAACAGTGGTGGGAACCTTTGCTAGCCAATCATGTGGCTCAGAAATGAAAGTAAGTGTCTACGGTGCGTCTGGATTTGTCGGAAGTAATTATGCAAATTACTCAACAAATACCGTTGAGTTAGTTGATCGGGATAAACCGAGTCCAACAAGCAACGAGATATTATATTTGATTGGCACTACGGATAACTACAATGTTTTGGAAAATGCTGAAATAGATATTGAAGTAAACTTGCTCTTACTAATGAGAAATCTAGAATTTCTAAGAAATAAATTTGGGAAATTTACCTTCAATTACGTTAGTTCTTGGTTTGTGTACGGAGAAGGGCAATCGCCACCTTTTAGAGAAGATGGAAATTGTAAACCAAAGGGCTTCTATTCAATATCTAAGTATGCAGCGGAAATGTATATTGAGTCTTATTGCAAAACTTACGAGATAGATTTTCGAATAATTCGATTAGCTAATGTGTTCGGATTTAATGACAAAGGAATATCTCGAAAGAAAAACGCTCTTCAGTACTTAATAGAACGATTAAAGAGAGATGAGCAAATCGAACTCTACGAATCTGGCGAATTCTTTAGGGATTACATAGACGTTCGTGACGTAGTAAGTGCAATAGACTTAATTATTAATAAAGCAGAGAAAAATCAGATAATCAACGTCGGAACCGGCGTTCCTCAATTGTTTAGCGACATTATTAATGAAGCTGTAAAGGTCTTTGCTAGCAAAAGTGAAATTAAAAATGTAGAAGTGCCAGATTTTCACAAAAGAGTTCAGGTCAAGAATTCTTGGCTTGAGACCTCAAAACTCGTGTCCCTAGGGTTTAAGCCTGCGTATCCAATAATGAAGGAGATAATAAACCTGTGAGTACGATTGATTCAATAAATGATTTTTTGGGATCGCTAAATGCGGCAGATGGTCCGCTGTTTCCTTACTTAGCTAACAAGGGCGATAGGTTCGATCCGAGTAAGGACACTGTCTACTACTCTGGACCTTTTTGGGATAACCGTGAAGTTGCGACAGCGATTGAAACACTAATTAAGGGTAATTGGTTAACTTCGGGTGACCGAGTAAATCGATTTGAACGAAGATTTTCCAAAGAATTCAATTTTGCCGAATCATTAATGGTTAATTCGGGCAGTTCTGCAAATTTAGTTATGGTTGCCGCATTAAAAAAGTTCTACGGTTGGAGCGATGGCGATGAAATAATTGTTTCGGTTGTTGGTTTCCCAACTACGGTAAACCCTATTATTCAAAATGGCCTCAAGCCAGTTTTTGTTGATGTTACATGGTCAGACTTAAATTGGGATTTATCAAAAGTTTCAGAGTCGATTAGCGAAAAAACTAGAGCTGTTTTTTCCTCACCCGTTCTTGGTAACCCTTATGACTTAGATCAACTCTTGAACTTGATTGAGCCTAAAGGTATTCATCTAATTAGCGATAACTGCGATTCTCTTGGTAGTAAATGGGATGGAAAATTCCTCACCGAATATTCCGTGGCGGCCTCATGTTCTTTCTATCCCGCTCACCATATTTGCACAATGGAGGGTGGTATGGTTTCAAGTAAAAATTCTGAAATAGTAAAGTTGGCAAGAAGTTTCGCGTGGTGGGGAAGGGCTTGCTACTGTGTTGGCAAACAGAATTTACTCCCAGAAGGCACGTGTAAGAAAAGATTTGATAACTGGATACCAGATTGCCCGGTCAAAGTTGATCATAAGTATGTCTTTGAGAACGTTGGTTACAACCTTAAGCCCCTAGATTTGCAGGGTGCAATCGGTTTAATTCAGATGGATAAATTTGATGAAATCGAAAACCTACGAAAGCGTAATAAGGAAGTCATTGATGAAATCTTCGCTGCAATCCCCGGCTGCAGGGTAATTCAGGCACATCAAAAAGCAGACACTTCTTGGTTTGGCGCTCCGATCGTTTGCGATTCGGGGGAGTTAAAAGCAAAGTTAGTTGCTCATTTAGAGAAGAATAGAATTCAAACCAGAAATTATTTTGCGGGCAATTTGCTTATGCAACCAGGATATTTAGAATTCGGAAATTATCGAGACTACCCAGTTGCAACTCAAGTTCTTGAAAAAGTCTTCTTCGTGGGCGTTTCTCCGACTATAACCCTTGAAATGCTGGATTACATGCGGGCTACAGTTGAAGTGTTTGTCGAAGAGAATTTTTGATCTATGCGCAAAAAACTTCTTTCAAGTTAACTTGAGACGTTCCTGGAGTTAATCTTGAGATCGTGATCAACCATTATTCTTGAAAGTTCTTTCCAATTGGTCTTTGCCTTCCAGCCAAGTTTTGCCTGGATTTTTGAAGCGTCACCAATGAGGGCATCAACTTCTGTCGGTCTCCGGTACCTATTTTCTGTTTCTACATACTTTTCAAAATCAAGATCTACAGCTTCAAAAGCTGCTTTACAAAAATCACGTACTGTTGCGCCAACGCCGGTTGCAACAACATAGTCATCAGATTTGTCCTGCTGCAGCATGAGCCACATACTCTCTACGTATTCTGGCGCGTATCCCCAATCTCTAATCGAATCTAAATTACCTAAATACAATTTATCTTGGAGACCTAACTTAATTCTCGCGGCGGCCATGGTTATTTTTCTAGTTACGAAAGTTTCACCCCGTCTGGGAGATTCATGATTAAAGAGAATTCCGTTAGTTGCATGTAAATCGTATGCATCTCGATAGTTCCTAACTACCCAGTAAGAGTAAAGCTTTGCGGCCGCATAAGGACTTTGGGGTGCGAAAGTTGAGTTTTCAGATTGTGGCGGCGGTGTACTTCCAAAAAGCTCTGACGTAGAAGCTTGATAAAACCTAGTATCAATTCCCGAGCTCCTGATGGCTTCAAGAATTCTTATCGTTCCAACTGCATCTACTTGGGCCGTAAAATCTGGCATTTCAAATGAAACTTTGACGTGGCTTTGCGCTGCAAGGTTATAAATTTCATGCGGAGCTACATCTCGAATTAGATTTGATATTCCTACACCGTCTGTTACATCTCCATAATGTAAATGGAGATTATTTCCTTCTTCGTGTGGATCTTTGTAAAGGTGGTCAATTCTAGATGTATTGAAGGTTGAACTGCGTCTAATTATTCCATGTACTTCGTAACCCTTTTCAAGAAGGAATTCTGCTAGATATGAACCGTCTTGACCGGTAATTCCAGTAATTAAAGCGCGTTTCATTTGCGAGGCTCCCATGATTTTTTTTCTAAGAACCAATCATATGTGGATTTAATTCCTTCACGAAGTTCAATTTGTGGTTTCCAACCTAATTCGCGAATTTTGGAATTATCTAAGAGTTTTCTTGGTGTGCCATTTGGACGACTTTTATTGAAAACTACGGAACCTTTAAATCCAACTATCTCACACACTAAGAATGCCAACTCGGATATTGAAATCTCACTTCCGCTTCCGATATTGATTGCTACAGAATCATCATATTTATCTATCAAAACCAGACATGCTTTGGCTAGATCGCCAACATGTAGAAACTCTCTTAGTGGGCTTCCATCACCCCAAATTTCTACTTCATCAAGATGATCCACTTTAGCCTTATGGAATCTGTGAATTAAAGCGGGTAGAACATGGGCATTCTCTAAATCAAAATTATCACGAGGCCCATATAGGTTTGTTGGCATCGCAGATATCCAGCGAGCTGAGTATTGTCGCCTATAAGCTTCAATTAGCTTTAAACCAGCGATTTTGGCAATTGCATACTGCTCGTTTGTCTTTTCTAATTCACCAGTGAGAAGAGAGGATTCATTTATTGGCTGATCCGCATATTTTGGGTAGATACATGATGAGCCAAGGAAAAGCACTCTTTCAACTCCAGCAGCATGTGCGGCATCCATTAGATTTGTCTGTATTTGAAGATTAAGTGACAAGAAATCTACTGGAAAACTTGAGTTTGCACCTATTCCACCAACTTTGGCGGCAGCTATCAGGAGCGCATCTGGTTTCACTTTGTTTAATTCTTGAAAAACTGCTTCTCTGTGAGTGTAATTCAGGTCTTTGGAAGACTTCCCGCTTACTAAATGTCCTTGCGCAGTAGCTTCAAGAGCAAATGCAGAACCGACCATTCCGTTTATCCCACAAACATAAATGTTCATGACTAAATAGTAGCCACATATATCACTTAACTCTCATAACCTGATCATTTGATAAAGTGGGGCATATGAAAAATACTCGAAAATCTAGTCTGGAAGCTCATGAATAGATTTGTCGATCGATCCAAGAAAAGTGCCGTAGGCAGGTCGGTACTAACGCTACCTAAGGCCGACCGGAAAAAGATTATTGCAATTACATTTGTCCAAATAAGTCTAGGCATCCTAGATCTTCTTGGTGTTGTTGCAATAGGTCTACTAGGTGCTCTCTCAGCCGCAGGTTTACAAGGCAAGGCCCCAGATGGAAAAATAAGCTCGGCTTTAGAGTTTCTAAATCTGACAGATTCTTCACTCCAGGCTCAGGCAATCACGTTGTCATTGGTTGCTGTGATATTGCTTGTTGGCCGAACCTTGCTATCTGTTTTCTTTACTAGACGAATTCTATTTTTCTTGAGCCGACGTGGTGCTCAGGTCTCAGCAGACCTAATATCCAGGATGCTTTCGCAACCTCTACTTCGAATACAAGAAAGAACAACTCAAGAAACTCTTTATGCGGTCACAAGAGGTGTTGAGTTAATAGTCCTTCAGATTCTTGCAACTTCAATGGTTTTGGTGTCAGATTTGTCTCTTTTACTAATTATGTCTATTGGACTATTTCTAGTTGACCCTACTACCGCTATGGGTACGCTTATTATTTTTGCGATTATTGGTTACTTTCTTTACAAATACATGCACGTAAAGGCAGGAACTCTTGGTGTAAATAGTTCAAAGCTAAATATTGCAAGTAACTCAAAAATTGTAGAAGTGTTTAGCTCTTACCGGGAATCCGTAGTCAGAAATAGACGTGATTTTTACGCCCGTGAAATTGGAAAGCTGAGATTTGACCTAGCAGATACCTCCGCAGACATTAACTTCATGCCATATGTGAGTAAGTACGTCATAGAAACATCAGTGATTCTTGGTGCACTACTGATTGGTGCAATTCAATTCATTTTACAAGATGCTACACATGCAATTGGCACTCTTACGATCTTTCTGGCTGCTGGAACAAGAATCGCGCCAGCGGTGCTAAGAGTTCAGCAAGGAATGATTGCGATACGTGGAAGTATCGGACAAGCAAAGCCAACCTTGGATTTGCTAGAGGAACTAGGCGACTCACCTTTAATTGAGAACACAAATGACGCGCCCGAGACAGTTCATGAGGGGTTCACCCCAATTATTAGCATTAAGGATTTAATTTTTAAGTACCCGGGTAGCCAGAAAATTGCCATTGATGTAGCCAGATTAGAAATACCGGCTGGTTCATCTGTTGCAATTGTTGGCTCTTCAGGTGCGGGTAAAACAACTCTCATTGATATTCTACTAGGAGTGATCAAGCCAGATGCTGGCCAAATTTCAATTTCGGGTTTGCCACCTTTGGAAGCAATTACGAGATGGCCAGGTGCGATTTCCTATGTTCCTCAAGATGTAGTTATAGCTGAAGGTTCAATAAGAGAAAATGTTGGTCTTGGATTTCCTCTTGCAAATGCAACGAATGAATTAGTAATGCAGGCAATTGAAATAGCAAACTTAGAATCATTTGTTGATTCACTCCCGAATAAATTAGAAAGTCAAGTGGGTGAACGCGGCGCAAACATAAGTGGTGGTCAGCGACAAAGATTGGGTATAGCCAGAGCCCTTTTTACGCATCCTCTTTTGTTGGTGCTTGATGAAGCTACAAGTTCTTTAGACGGTCAAACTGAGTCCAGTATTTCAAAAGCAATTCAATCCCTCAAGGGGCACACGACTGTTGTCATGATTGCTCATAGACTTTCAACTGTGAAAAATGCGGATTTGGTAGTTTACTTGTCAGATGGAAAAATTATAGATGTAGGAAGTTTTGAAGAGATTAGGAATAGAGTTCCTGATTTTGACCTTCAAGCTAAACTTGTTGGATTGTAAGTGCTTGCAAAATTTTTCCTAACACAAAAGATAAATGAATTGCTTCAATTATGGAAAGACTCTAGGTATAGTTGCTAGATGGTATTTGGAAAAGAACTCTTAGACATTGCTATCGTGGGTGCGGGTGGCCATGGTTTGAGCACTTTAGCGTTGATAAAATCAGACTCAAAGACTGAATACAATGTTCTTGGTTTTATTGATGACACTTTAGAAGTTGGCACGGAAATTTATGATGGTCTAGAGGTACTTGGAAGTATTTCAAATTGTGACAAATTACTACCAATTTCTACTTCTCTGGCTTTGGGCATAGGTGGGCCTTGGCCACTTTCAGCGAGGGAGGAAATTTTCAATTTACTTTCTGGACTTGGATTTACTTTCCCTACTTTGATTCACAAATCGGCTTCGATTGATCCAGGTGTTGAAATTGCTTCGGGCGTGCAAGTACATTCAAATTCAGTAGTTCGCATTGGTTCGATTTTAGGTAAAAATGTGCTTATTAATACCGGAGTATTAGTAGAACACGGATGTGAAATTGGTAATCATTCAAGCCTTGCTACAGGTGCAATTCTCTGTGGGAATGTAAGAGTGGGAAGTAAAACTTTTGTTGGAGCTGGCGCAGTCGTGATTCAAAAAGTTTCAATTGGAGATGAGGTCCTGGTAGGTGCTTCAACTTTAATTAGGAAGAATGTCGAATCAAACTCCCAAGTCATTGGTGTCCCCGGTAGAAAAAGATAGATTAAAGCTTTTTAAAGACTACCTAAAGCGCCTTCAATTCGTTCTTTAAACTCTATCGGCATATTCTTATAAAACGGTAGGCCCAGAGTAGTCCGAGAAATCAGATCAGTTTTTTCTAAGGGTGTTGTGTGAACCTGTTTGAATGCTGGCATGTTGTGACATCCATAGCCCCACCATCTCCTGGTTTGAATATCTAATGACTGCATCTTTTTTTCAACCAATTCAATTTTCCATTCTTCTGCCTCTATAATCCAATATGGCGAGGCAAAACCTTCATTTAGTGAAGGTTGAACTCTGAGACCATTTGACTCAGAGGTTCTTTTTGCCCATTTCCCCATTTCAATCCACTTGTCACGATCCTCGTCCCAATTATCGAGAGAAGTTAGTATCACTGCAGCTGAGTATTCATTCATCTTGGAATTAGTGCCTACGAACTCAGATTGTCGATCATTCGAGAAACCAAAATTTCCCCACTGCCTAACTCTGCTAACCCAATCTTTGTCGTTTGAAATAAAGACTGCACCTTCTCCGCCTGGCAATGACTTCGTGGCGTGAAAACTGAGCACCATACCTATCTGTTTTTCCGCAGAAAGTTCTATCGTCTTGAGCGAATCAAATGACGCCGCAGCATCAATTAGAACAGTCTCCACTTCATTTCCTAATCGCGAAACATTTATAGAAGCGCCAAAAGGAAGAACATCCACAATCATTTTGTTCTTAGGCGAACTTAACTGTGGCGATACCCGCCAATCACTATCAATGTCGATGAACCGAAATCTCTTATTACTTCTAGCTAGCGCACTTGGGGTTGCAGCGAATGTCCATGAAGGACAATCCCACTCACCTTCATTCATGTGAGTGCTTAGAGCGCCTTCAAGAGCAAGGGTGGCATTAGCAACGGTTACAACTTGCCAACTTTCTAATCCACAATACTCAGCAATCCGCCCCTCGAGGTCTGAAGACAGCGGTCCATAATTCGAGTACCAGCCGTTATCATCAATTCTTTTTAGATAAGGGATTAACTGAGAATAAATCGGAAGACTAGGTCGAAAAATTGGTATGAGCACGTTACTTTTGACATCAGCCATGAATTAACTAAACCATAAACTAGCTTCCAAATCCAAGATAACCAGTGGTTATCTTGTGTTGCATTGCAAAAAATGGCAGATTCGGCAGTTTCAATTGATCTTCCGATATCCTGAACTAATGAAAGAGATGAATCAAGTTGAACTATCCGTCGTAATACCCGTTTATAACAATAAGGAGTCCTTGGCGCTTATTTCAGAGCAAATTTTTTCTAATTGTGACTCAATTATACCAAAAATATCCTATGAAGTTATTTTTGTTGATGACGGCTCAGTTGATGGCTCTTACGAAACACTTTCTACAATACAGGTTGCTAACAGCAAAACAGTACGAGTTTTAAAACTTTCGAAAAATTATGGCCAAGTTAATGCATTATTTGCTGGATATGCACACGCCTTAGGAAAAGCAGTTATAACGATTTCAGCTGACTTACAAGATCCAACAGAACTTATTCCTCAATTCTATGACGAATTTCGAAAAGGTCACGATGTCGTTATTGGATCTAGAGAAAGTCGCCAAGATGGAACTTACAGAAAAATTACAAGTTACATTGCTTATAGAGTAGCTAGAATCGGTTACCCAAACTTACCTTCTGGTGGCTTTGATTTCTTTTTGATTAGTAAAAAAGCAGTTATGCAACTTCTGGAATATTACGGCCGATCACAATTCTTGCAAGGCTCGATAATCAACATGGGGTTTGAAATTAGGAATATTCCGTACCAGAGAAATGAAAGACCGTTTGGCAAATCTCAATGGACCTTTAGAAAAAAGTTTAGGTACCTGACAGACATTTTAATTGAAAGCACTTTCGCGCCAATAAGGTTTTTAACCGGTGTTGGTCTATTGATTGTTGCCTTTAGTCTAATAAGTCTACTTATTATATTTTGGGGCAAGTTAAGCGGAAATAGTCCGTTCAATGGCTTTGCAGCTCTAGCAACACTAATTACTGCAATTGGTGGGACAATAATTCTGATGATTGGAATTTTGGGTGAATATCTAATTAGAGCGATTAGACAAATATCGCCCTCTAAGAGATTTATGATTGAGTCGGAGCTTTGATCCAATAGCTTGGGCAGTCTTTCCTTTTAGAAGCTCACCCATAAACACAATAAAGAAGATCCAATAAAATGGCTCAGCAAAAGCAACTCTGTGCCTAATCTGAGTCGGCGTCATTAGTAAAGAAATTGTGAATCCCAAAGAGAGAAAGACAAAAAAGACCTTCATCTCATTAAGTCTTCGCGAAGAGTGTTTCTTAGCAATGAACCAAATCGTTGCAATCGTAAGTGGGATCCATATCAAGGCACTAAGAATGAATACGGTAGGACTATAAGCGCCAAAAACCGTGAATGGCCGCCAGAGCGAAATCATTTTTATAAATAGAGTAATTGCTGAACTAATTGGGCTATTTTTGCACTCATTGATACCGATTTGGAATAACTCATCGTTTATCTCTCCTGTGCTTATCCCCGGATTTGAAATCTTGATGGACTCAATGACAATTGCCAGGTGATTTAAAACCCATGAATTTATCTCTGCATTCTTTGATGAGGAGGCAAAGCCGAGATACTGCGGAATCAATTCCTTTTTACAAGTGAAGAGAGTTCCAATGCCACCTTGAGCAGAGAGAAAAACAAAAACTCCATAGATCCGATACAGAATAAACTCATAAATTGAAATTAAGAATAAAAATGTCGCAAACGAATAAGTGATCCACCTCTTTTGGCCTCCATTATTGAATAACTTAATAACAAAGAGGAACGATAACAAAGCGAATGGAACAATAATATTTGGTCTGATTAGAATTCCTAAAAAACCTGAAATCGTAAACAAAATTACTTTTACGCAATTTCGAAAGTCATGATCATCAAAAGTTAAGTACAAGTAGGCCCAATAAATCACGAGTAATGTTGTCAGAGGTTCAGTTTGAACATCTGTCGCTGAAATTAGCAAGAAAGGATCAATCGCAAAAAAGACCATTAACAATGTCGATAAAACTCTGTTCAGTCCTAAAATTTTCGATATTCTTCCTAAAAGCAAAACGGAAAGACCGTGCGAAGCTGCAATTATTGCTTTAATCAAGAGTAAAGACTGTGATGACGACGCCACAAAAGTCGAAAAGATCAAAAATGGAAAACCAATTGTTCTCTGGAACTGCTCATTGTTGGCTATGACAAAATCCCAACCATTTAACATCTTAGTTGCCATCACTACATAGTCCTTGGCATCTTGTACAGATGTGTTTTCAATGCCTCGAATCACTGTTACAAAAAATGCTAGTGACCCGGCAAATGTGGCTATGTAGAAATCCGCCCTTCTCGACTGCTCAGATTTCAACGTCATGGATTAAAGGATAACCACTCCAGGAAATATTGTCCTGAGTTGGTTTCCATCAGTAAGAATTTTTATATATCACTCGTGATAACTCATGTTTTCTCGTGTTTATCAGCGACAGGATGGATAGAATCTCGTTAATTACGAGGTAAGTAGGTCTAATGAACAATATTGAAGAACTAGATATTGCGATTATCGGGGCCGGAATTTTGGGGCTGTCTGTAGCTAAGTCACTATTAACAGAGCACCCAGACTTAAGAATTTTTCTTTTTGAGAAAGAAGACAATCTTGGCGCACATTCTTCGGGAAGAAATTCTGGAGTTCTTCATGCTGGGTTTTACTATAGCCACGACTCATTAAAGGCTAAGTTTTGCAGCGAAGGCAATTTAGAGTTACGTGATTTCTGTTTACGTAAAAATATCCCGATTAAAGAGTTGGGGAAAGTAGTTGTTACTGCAAGCGAGATTGAAGAAGATCGCTTATTTTCCCTATATGAGCGAGGCATTAAAAACCAAATTGATATTGAATTACTTCCATCTAAATCGTTAGAAAAAATAGAACCACTTGCAAGAACTTTCAAGAATTTTATTTGGTCGCCAAATACAGCTGTTTCGGACCCCAAGAAAGTAATTGAAAGCATGGCGCATGAAGTTACCGGACTTGGTGGAATCATTCTTCTTCAACATAGCGTGGAATTCGATGCTAGTGAGAACAATCTTTTTTCTGGGGGAAAGAAGTTTAGATATAAGCACCTAGTTAACACAGCGGGAAGCCAAGCAGATCGTATAGCTCACATTTTTGGCTTTGGAAAAGATTTAACCATGGTTCCTTTCATGGGCGTTTACAGAAGCACTACAAGTGATTTACTACCATTGCAGCGCCTCGTATATCCGGTTCCGAATCCAATTAATCCTTTTTTGGGCGTTCATTTTACTATTTCCATTCACGGGGATGTAAAGATTGGCCCGACTGCCATACCGTTACTAAATAGAGAGCAATATAGTTTCAACGAAAATTGGGAAGTTGCCGATGTTTTAGAAAGCGTAAGAGGGATGTATGCCATGTTAAGAGGTAATCATCATGATTTCCCTGAGATACTAAGAACTGAGTTTCCTAAGATGATTAAGGGCAAGCTGGTCGATTCCGCTTCTAAGTTAGTTCCGAAAGCTCAAAATATTCGTCAGTGGAAAAAGAAGCCTCCGGGAATTCGATCCCAGCTTGTGGATTTGCGTACTGGTAAGTTAGTAAATGACTTTTTGATTCAAGGTGACTCAAGATCCACTCATGTCCTTAACGTTGTTAGCCCAGGCTGGACTGCTGCGCTGCCTTTTGGGAAACATATAGCCAGATTGGTGATGACCCATCTCTGAATGGATTTATTCTTTGAACAATCTAGCCTCTAAAGTTTGGAGTAAATCATTTCAAAACCTTACTTAATACTGGATCGTGATGGGACTCTGATCAGACATATTCCTTACTTGGTCGAGCCTGACTTAGTTGAATTGCTCGCAGGAGTGCTTGAAGGCTTAAGACCTCTAACCACAAGATTTAGACTAGGTATCATTACTAATCAGTCAGCAATCGGTCGAGGTATAGGTACAGTTGAGCAAGTTGATAATACAAATAAAAAGGTTATCGAGTTATTGTCATTGGGCGGGGTCGAAATTGATTTCCTTCTTTACTGTCCGCACACACCAGAAGATAAATGTATCTGTAGAAAACCAAATCCATATTATGGGAATTTAGCTATAAAGGAATTTGGCATAGACGCTCAGAGAAGTTTCATGATTGGAGATTCAGAATCGGACATTGAGTTTGGACATTCTCTTGGCTTAAAAACAATCAGAATTGCTCTCGATCTAGAACAAGTTTCACTAGCTGAATACGTTACACTCGATCTAATTGGAGCTGCAGGTTACATCTCTTCAACATTGTGAGGTTTGGGATTTTGAACGAATTTGCAGTTACTCAACAGAGGATTACAGAAATACTTGAACTTGTTCAGAGATTCTCTTTATCAGCTTCTGAGGAAATCGTAGAAGTTAGCACAGCGATTGCACTGGCATTCGAGTCTGGAAATAAAATACTTATATGTGGAAATGGTGGCAGTGCTGCTGACTCTCAGCACTTTGCTGCAGAATTTGTTAGTTCCTTTTCTAAACTCATCAAAAGGCGGGGGCTGCCGGCGATAGCACTGACAGTTGATACTTCAATCCTTACTGCTTTTTCTAATGACTATAGCTTTGAAGGCGTTTTTGCCCGCCAAGTTGAAGCATACGGAAGCAAGGATGACATCCTGATAGTTTTGACCACTAGTGGAACTTCAAAAAATTGCAAAATAGCGGTTCAAAAAGCTAAAGAGATTGGTATGAGGACTATTGCATTTACTAGGACTGATGGGGAAATTTGTGGCGAAGTTGACCTATCTATCAAAGTGCCTAGCGACAACACTCAACACATTCAAGAATGCCACATGATTGCGTACCATATAGTCACAGAGTTAGTTGAAGAGAAAATGTTCGGAGGTAAATTATGAAGAAGCGCATCTTGGTTACTGGTGGCGCGGGCTATATAGGCTCAACCCTAGTCCCAAAGCTTTTGAAATTGGACTACCACGTTACAGTTGTAGACAATTTTATGTATAAACAGCCGAGTCTTGCCTCTTCAATACCGAACCCGAATTTTGAATTAGTATTTGGAGACGTTCGAGATTACTCGCTAATGAAGCAGCATGTAAAGAACGCAGATGTCGTTATACCTCTTGCAGCAATAGTTGGCGCCCCTGCATGTGCAAGAGATCCCTTGACAGCTAGTTCGATCAATAAAGATGCCACTATTTGGTTATTCGATCAGTTAAGCAAAGAACAGCAAATTATAATGCCTACTACAAATAGTGCGTATGGCAGTGGAGGCAAAGATAATTACTGTGATGAAAATTCACCTCTTAATCCTCTTTCACTCTATGCTAAGGATAAAGTTTCAGTAGAGATTGCTTTGATGAACAATCCTAAAGCTACTAGTTTAAGGCTCGCGACTGTATTTGGAATTTCTCCAAGAATGAGATTAGACCTACTAGTAAACAACTTTGTATACAGAGCATTAACAGATAAATTTGTAATTCTCTTCGAGGGGCACTTTAAGCGTAATTACGTTCACGTTGATGACGTATCTGATGCATTTTGTTTTGCAATTAACAATCCATCTAAAGTAGAAGGTCAAATTTTTAATTTCGGGCTTAGCGAAGCTAATATATCTAAGCAGCAACTATGCGAAGTGATAAAGTCCTTATTGCCAGAATTCACTTACCTAGATGCACCTCTAAATAAAGATCCTGATCAAAGAAATTATTTAGTTTCAAACGATAAAATCGAAAGTGTAGGAATGAAAGCAAAAATAGGTCTAAGTGAAGGAATTAGTGAACTAATCAAGGGATTAAGAATGTTTGAACAATACCCATTCTCTAATTTATAAATCATGATTATTATCCGTACTCCTTATAGGGTTTCTTTATTTGGTGGCGGTACTGATCATCCCAGTTGGTATATAGATAACGGTGGCGCAGTATTGTCATTCACGATTGATAAATACTCGTACATTAATGTAAGAGAACTTCCACCGTTTTTTGAGCACACACATAGGATTTCATATTCAAAAGTTGAGACAGTCACAAGCATTTCTGATATAAAACACCCAGCCGTTCGCGCTGGATTTAACAAGTTTGCTAGTGAAATGAACTTGGAACTGCATCATCATGGTGATCTTCCAGCACGAAGTGGCGTCGGTTCAAGTTCAGCATTTGCCGTAGGCCTGATTCATGCATTACATGCGATAAAAGGCAAGAATGTGACAGGGTTGAAATTAGCAGAATTGGCAATTGACTTAGAACAAAAAGATCTCGGAGAAAATGTTGGGTCACAAGACCAAATTGCCTGCGCTCTCGGTGGCGTGAACTTTATCGAATTTGGCAAAGGTCCATCGTGGAGCGCTAAACCAGTAAGCCTCTCAGAGAGTTATCGTAATGAAATTGAGCAAAGAATGGTTTTGCTCTATTCAGGGATAGACCGTTTAAGTTCAGATATTTCTCGTACATTAATCGAAAATCTTGAATCCAAGTTTGCCTATATGAGACGGACTCATGAACTAGCAGATGAGTGTCTTAGCATACTGAAATCAGAAGGCGATCTAACACAAGTTGGTGAAATGTTAAACGAGAGTTGGGATCTAAAAAGGAGAATGAATCCTGCTGCTGTAACACCTGCACTTGAAGAATTTTTCATTAAAGCAAAATCGGCTGGTGCCGAAGGTGGGAAAATTCTTGGTGCGGGTGGTGGTGGTTTCTGTCTATTCTGGGTGAAGCCCGAGCAAAGAGATTCTTTCATAGAAAAAATGTCGCCTTCTGTTTATGTGCCCGCAAGGATAGGTTTGGAAGGTTCCACTAGAATAATCTGAATGATGTAAACCTCTATTTGGTGAGTTTAACTAATTTTACTTTGTGTTTAAGGAGATTTATATGTTTGAGTGGCCACTTATGGTTAATAATGTAGATCGTAAAGATCTTGACGCAATTATTCACCACTTAAGGGATGATGACCCAAAGCTAACTCATGGGCCTAAAGTCAAAGAATTTGAAGAGAAGTGGAGTAATTGGGTCGGAGTAAAGCACTCAGTTATGGTCAATTCTGGAGCTTCTGCAAATGATTTAACCATGAAAGCAATTGCTGAAATATATGGCAAAGGTGAAGTTATAGTCCCGCCTTTAACATGGGTATCAGATATCGCTTCTGTAATGCACGCAGGCCATACGCCAGTTTTCGTTGACATTAACTTAACAAATTTATCTTTTGATCTGGATAAGCTCCTAAGTCAAATAAACAAAAATACTAAGGCAATTTTTCTGACACATGTGTTAGGTATTAATGCGCTTACAGATGAATTGATTGAACTTTGCAAAATGAGAGGTGTCCTGCTTATTGAGGACGTATGCGAATCACATGGAGCTGTTTTCCATTCAAAAAAAGCAGGCTCCATCGGTTTTGCTTCTAATTTCTCATTTTATTACGCCCATCATATGACCACAATTGAGGGCGGGATGATTTGCACTGATGATGAAGATTTTTATCAAGTGATTAGAATGTTAAGATCCCATGGAATGGTTAGAGAATCAAGCTCAAGCGAACTGCGAGATAAATATGCTCGGGAGTTTAGTGATTTGAATCCAGACTTTATTTTTGCGTACGACTCACACAATATGAGACCTACTGAGATAAACGGAATTATGGGAATATCTCAGCTAGATAGACTAGATGACAATGTAATTGTTAGAACTTCAAATTTTAAGAAGTTTTTAGAATTGTTGAACCCTCTCAATTTCAACACAGACTTATTGTTTGAAGGTTCATCAAGCTATGCATTCCCCATAATCCTAAAAAGGCCATCGATACCGAACAGGGACCGTGTTGAGTTAGCCCTTAGAAACGCCGGCATTGAGTTCAGGCGCGGACTTTCTGGTGGCGGAAACCAAATCAGACAACCATATGTAAAGAGACATTTGCCTGCGTTGGATCTATCTGATTTCCCAAATATTGACCATATCCATTTCTACTCCTGGTACGTAGGAAACTATCCAAGTTTGAATCCTAAGAAAATTGAAATTCTCTGCGCACTGCTCAATGAAGCATGTGAATAAGGGTTGCGCCAACTAAACCTGATAATTACCTTTATTCTAAAACCGCGTACGAGACGGTTGAGCCGAATGGTAATCTCTTTATTCTAAGGTTTCGGATTCCAACTTCTTCGAAAAGCGCGACAGTCTCTCCTGGCCAAAGTGGGTGGTTTAACTCATCAAACGCTATCAATGATCCCTTGGGCATCCTGGGTAAAAAGTGCTTAAGCGCAACTCGCGTGCCTTCGTATAAATCAAAATCTAGCCACAATAAAGCACATACAATTTCTGGGTTATCCTCAACAAACTTTGGAATGGTTACCGAGACATCACCTTTCACTAAGCTGATCTTTGAAATGTGCTGAAGGGGCCTATTCATATCAAAAATGTCGATTAGACCTTCTAGATGCGAAAGTTGCTCGGACTTTAGCCCGCCTGTCTGAAGATTAACTGACTTGAGTGTAGAGGCGTTATCTATATCGCTAATATTTGGAAAGCCTTCAAATGAATCAAATCCAATAATTCTTCGTAAGTGGTTGTACGGTTCAAAGATTTCACTAAAGTGTGCCCAAGAAAAAACTCCAGCACCACTTAAAACTCCACATTCCACTATCGAACCATGCACTTCAAGAACCTTGGCGTAAATCTCGTACCTGCTAATGAATTTCCTAACATAGGTGGTTTGCAGGTAGTTTGGAAAACTTTGTATTTTCTCGTAAGTTGAAAGATTCGACTGGTGGAATGCATTTTCAAGTGCGACTCTCTGTTCCACATCAACCGATCTATTGCGACTCGGTTCTTCCCAGGAAATTGGATCCAAGTGGCACGTCTTCCTCAAAAGCTATAGAACAACATCCTACACTAACGGAGTGGAAATAAGTGACCTAAAATCTCGAGCAATAAGGGCATCGATTGCTAATGCACTTATTGGCTTTCGAAATGGAAGTGCCCATCTATCTTCGTCGCTAAGCTGTGTGGAAGCATTGACTGCCTGTCTTGATTTTAAAAGAGATAATCCAGGAACTGAGCTAATCCTAAGTAAGGGGCATGCGGCCGCGGGATTGTATGCAGCGATGTCTCAAACTGGATTTTTGGGTCTTAATGAACTCGTGACCTTTGGAAAAGAGGAAAGTGAGCTCGGAATTCATGTTTCAAGAAATGAAAATATTCCCCTAGCAACCGGCAGTTTGGGGCATGGACTCTCATTCGCAGTCGGAATAGCACTGGCAAATTCAAAGAAAAATCTTGATTTAAGAACGATCGTGATTATCGGCGATGGTGAATCAAATGAAGGTAGCGTTTGGGAAGCTGCCGCGGTTGCAGGAAGACTAAACTTAGGTAATTTGATTTTATTAGTTGATCATAACCTAGTACAAGCTGTTGGGACTTATGAAGAAGTATCAGGCAGCCAAAATCTGGAACGTAAGTTTATGGCGTTCGGATGGGAAACATCTCGAGTATCTGGGCATGATCCAGATGCAATCCTTAGCAGGATTAAAGAAAAATCAGAGAAACCTATGGCCTTGATACTAGATTCTCAAATGAATCCAACACTAGGATTCATGCAAGAAAGTGTGTTATGGCATTACAAGAATCCGAGTGAAGACGATATGAAAATGATGATTCAAATTCTAAATGCAAAATCCTTAGCCCCGGATATATTGGAATTGTTTAAATGCGAAGAGCTCTAGCAGAATATCTGCAGGATTCCGCTGAGAAAGAAAACCTTTTTTTTCTCACTGGTGATCTAGGATTCCAAGTGTTTGACAGCTTTAAGGAAAAGCATTCAGATCGGTATCTTAATGTTGGCATTTCTGAAGCAGCGCTGATTGGTATAGCTGCTGGTCTTTCATATTCGGGTTATACGCCTGTAACTTATTCAATTGCTTCGTTTTTAACTTCAAGAGCTTATGAGCAAATGAGATTCTTTTCCGGGTACAACGAGATGAAAATTGTACATATAGGCGCAGGAGGCGGGTTAGCTTACTCTCTAAGTGGGTCCACCCACCATGCACTTGACGACATCGGTTTAGCCGCTCTAATTCCTGGGCTAAAAGTTTATGCTCCCACTGGCCCTAATGAATTGAAGGACATATTGAATCAGGCTGCATCTAGTCAAGATTCATCTTATATACAAATTGGAAAGTTTGGTGAAGAGGATATAACTCCGGCTACTTCACTTAAGGGATCAAAATCAAATTCACGAAGTATTGGAGTGATCTCGTCGGGAACAATTTCGACTTATATTCGAAATAATTTAATTGATGCAGATTTTAACTCAACTATCACGCATTTACATGTCAGTCAGATATCTCCGTTAATTCATAATGACATAATTCAATTCGTCAATAGTAGCGACGAGGTCATATGCGTAGAGGAGCAACTCCCTAATTCTGGTTTATATGTTCAACTACTCCGATTTTTGAATGAAAATGACTTAAACAAAAAAGTTCATAGATTGGGATCAAAAAATGAATTTATTCACACCAATAGAAGTTTGGAAACCAATCGACAACATTATGGTTATGATTGGAATTCGATTTCTAATCTAATCAAAATAATCGAGAATTAGTGACTGAGTTTAGAAGCACGGAAGGAAACCAATCACTAATCAGGTTGCGTTCCAGTACAAGTGATAGGGGAGTTTTGTGAGAATTCTAGTTACAGGTACAAATGGACCATTGGGCTTTGCGGTAAAGGATTATTTGAGTTCTTTTGGTAGTTCCCTGGAGTGTTTTTATGTAAATTCTGATGTTGCTAACTTGCTTGATGCGGATCAAACATATTCTACATTCAAGAAAATCGACCCGACTCATGTTCTTCATCTAGCCGCAAAATCAGGTGCTGCGATATTGAATAAGACATATCCTGTTCAAATGTTCAATGAAAACATTACAATGGCTACTAATGTGCTAAACGCCTCAGTCAAGCAAAAAGTTGAAAAGGTTGTCATAACATCATCGACTGCTGCATATCCAACTGATTTAGCAAACCCTTCTCGTGAGTCAGATTTACATTCAGGGCCACCTAATGCCAATGACTACCCATACGCTTACGCAAAGCGCATGATTGATGTTCTGGCGAAAGCCTACCGTTCTCAATATGGGCTTCAAACTTCGGTTGCGGTAGTAAATGGAATAGTTGGTCCGAATATGAATTTTAACGAAGGTCAGTCGGTTATGTTGGCTGGCTTGATAAAGAGATTTTACGATCAAAAAATTAAAAATGAGAACGAGTATTTAGTTTTCGGGGATGGCACTCCTATACGTGAATACACGTACTCTTTTGATCTCGCTAAAGCTTTGTTTTGGATACTTAGCAAAGAGAATGCGCCGGAACTTGTCAATATCGGAAACAGCAAAGGTTGCACGATCAAACAATATGCAGAATACGTTGCGAGTGCATTACAAATCAACTCAGAAAGAATAGTTTTCTCTGAAGAAATTATTCCTGGTAAGCCCGTTTACAACCAACGGACAGATAACTCAAAGTTCCTTGAAATGTCACTCTTTGAATATACTGATTTAGAAGATGCTATACGCGATACTGTTGCCTGGTATGTAAACAGAATTAGAGTATAAATCTCATGAAACTAGGGTTTTCAAAAGGATCTTCAGACTTAGCTTTTGAAAAAATTGGTTTTGGCACTTGGGGTTTAGGCGGTGGCGCTTACGGAGATATATCGGAAGAAATTGCCTTGGATTTGATCTTCTACGCATTCAGTCAAGGCATACGCCTCTTTGATACTTCACCATTATACGGTTCTGGGAGAAGTGAAGAAATACTCGGTAAAGCCTCCGACGAACTCGGTCGAGAGAGAATCACTGTTATAACTAAAGCTGGTCTTTTCATGAATGGAAATATGGAGTTTAGAGATTTCGAGAGTTCAGCCTTAAAGCAATCGGTTATTGATTCACTTGCACGCTTGAAAAGCGAATACGTGGATGTTCTTCTTTTGCACTCACCCAGTATTAAGGAGATTGAAGATGGGCTACTTGAAAATTATGGACTCTCTGAACTCATTCGCAGTAAGTCAATTATAAAGTTTGGAGTTTCGCTAAAATCACCTAAAGACTTTGATTTCGTTTCATCAAATAAGAGAATTTCCGCTCTCGAATTCAACTTTAGCTTAATGGACCAACGTTGCGAAGAGACTGAAATTATCCATACTGACAGGCGTTCTTACTTAAGAATCGCACGAACACCCTATAATTTTGGATTCTTAACCAACACACCGCCGCCTTTAGTCCCACCATCCCGAGTAAATAATCATTTGGGAAATTGGCCTCAGGAACAGTTCGATAGATGGCATTCCTTTAGGGAAGTTTGGCTAAAAGTGGCAAATGAAAACGATCTTGACATCGGTGCTCTTTCACTCGCATTTGTACTTAGTTCACCTTTCGTGGACGCTGTTATCCCCGGCTTTATGGATAGAAAACATATAGACGAAGCCGTTGAGACATGTCGCAATGGACTACTGAACGAAGAGAGTTATGTATTCCTAAAAAATGTTTATCTTGATCATGCTAAATTTCACAAGATAAATTAGAGTACCTGAGTCGGTCTTTTCTCATGATCCCGCGCGAATGTATTTTAGTTTTCCAATCATTCTAAAAGCCCAAAACAGCAAATAAAAGAATAAACGAGTGTACCTATTGCCCGTAAACTCAAATTTTCGAATGCCGCTTTTTGACATTAAGGCCTCCTATCTTTCCTTTAGCTAATTCAACTTTTGCGATAAAATCAGATTCCTCAGCATATTTAATAGCTCTTTTCTGGCCACATGCTGCAATTTCTGAAGCTAAATTAGGGTTTCTGTAATAATAAACCGCCTTTTTGATCGCATCCTCCGGAGATGTAATTGCAATGTAGTGTTTACCCTCTTCAAAAAGGCTTACTAAGCGGGGAGTCTTCTGAGTCAACAACAGGCTTCCGGCGTGCAAGGTTTCTATATTTCTAGAAACCATGTGCAATTTCTTCGAATTAACTACAAAGTTAGTATTGATGACAATCCTAAAATTTGAAAGAGTGACTAGATAGTCCATGTAACTATTTGATGATTTCCCAACTATCTCTGCATCTACATCATTTAGTATCAAGCCTTGATGAACCTTTAGAATGTAGCTCTTTCTGGGCTCATAAAGTAAGCCACCTAGAAACACGCCTCGTGTGGGTTCTGATTTGGAGCTTACAAGTTTAAGTGCAGTCTCTTTTGATATTGGATTTGTTACTCCCCCGACGCGACTAATTTTGGAAAGCCCTCTGATCGGCGTGTCTTCACCAAGTGGGATTAGTACACCTATGCCTCTAACCAAGAGCTCTCCAACAAGTTGGTAGCCAGGTGCCGATATTGAATCCGTCATAATACAAATTGGAGTAATTCTCTTAGCTTTAAGATAGAAGTTTAACTTGCCAACGTCTGAAAGGTGTATAAACAAACTCTTGATCCGCGCATCTACAATAAAAACACGAGTGTCGAGCCAGATATTTACTTCCCAGGCCTTATCAAGTATCGGTAAAACAAAATCTAAAAAATTTGCATTATTGGGTACTACTATCTGAGTTACTTTACTTTCACCATAAAACTCTTTAAGACACTTGAGCAATTCGACATTTGATCCTAAATTTACACCCCATTCACGCACAATAAACAGGTTGTCAGGCACATTAATTTCGTTTATCAATGCTACTCATTTACTAAACGCTTGGTGGACATGGTTAATTTTCTCATAATATTCTTGTGCGAATTCCATTTTCACTGAGTTTTGCCCTGACGCCACTAGGAGTTATCTGAGTAAACTGGAAAACAGCACCAGCTGATACAGCAGATGCCCCGGCATTTACCGCATGAACAAAGTCATCTTCACTTCCTCCTCCTGAGCCTGCTATAAGGGGGAGTTTCGTCAAACTGGATACTCTCCCGATTCGGTCCAGATCAAACCCACTCATTGTGCCATCTTTCTCGCATGACTGAAGAAGAATTTCCCCCGCACCTAGATTCTCAAGATTTTCGATAAATGCCATTGCATCAATATTTGACTTGGTTTTCCCTGAATTGATTAGAAGGTGATCACTCAATATTGATTCGAAGTCCATTGCAACTATTATGGCCTGGCTTCCAAAAGTGTCCGCAATCTCGGTAATTAGTTGAGGATTCAAAATAGCGGATGTTCCAAGGACAATCTTCTCGGCACCATTTCGGAAGCAGGATTTAGCCTCTTCTAGGCTATTGATTCCACCCCCGACGGAAAATGGAACATCCAAGACGCTAGAAAAATGGTTTAAAAGACTCAACTCGATTACAGTTTTCCGATCTCGCGCTGTTACATCAAGAAATAACAGTTCATCTACGTCACGGCTTGCGTAGAGCATGGCGGTTGCTTGCGCATTGCCAACTGTTCGCCAGTTATCAAACTTGTCACCTTTGACCACTGTCAAACCATCTGTCAAGATTGTGGGAATTACTCTAATTTTCATCTTTAGCCCATTTAATTATTTCACTAATTAGTAATTTGCCCTTATTCCCACTTTTCTCAGGGTGAAATTGAAAACCTAATATATTATTGAGTAACACGGCAGAGACAAAGTTTCTAGAGCCGAAATCGGTTTCAGAAAGCACAGCTTCATCTTGGTCGGGAACCAAGTGATAAGAGTGAACAAAGTAGTAGTCACCTTTTTCGCCAAGTGAGTTGAAATGGTTTGCCTTTTGAACTAATTCTGTATTTGCCCAACCCGTGTGCGGCACCCTCTCATTTATCTCAGGGGAAAGACGATTTACCGAGGCTGGGATTAAATCAAGTCCTGGTTGGCCTGGCGATTCATCGCTTTTAGTTCCTAGTAATTGCATTCCTAAACAAATGCCAACTAATTTCGACCCTGAATTTGTCCAATTCCTGATTTGCAAATCTAATCCATTATTTTGCAGCGCATTCATGCCCGCACTAAATTTTCCGAGTCCTGGCAGGATCAAGAGATCAGGCACTATAGATTCCAATTTATCGTTAACTACTATCAGGGAATCGTCAGACTCTAATTGTGAAGAAAAAGCTTTCTTGACTGAGGATAAGTTGTTAATCCCTAAATCAACAAGGCCAACCAACATATTTTAAGCCTCTAAATTTTCATAGTTAACTTTAATTAGACTATTAGACTCGTCGCGAACCAAATTACCCTTTGAGTCTTTCACAAATAGTTCCTTATTTGTGAACCGATCGCAGATTTCATCAAACTGGTTAAGTGTTAAACCAATATTACTTAGAATTTGATCTAAAGGCTTTTTTAAATAGGTCCATGGATACTTACCATCATTCTTTCTGACTATTTCAAGTGCTTGAATTCTTGAGATCCTATCCCTTCTAATATGGATGGATGCGATGTCAGTTGCTCTGCCAAATCCAAATTTTAGAAACTTGAAATAGTCGTGTATGCCATGTTGAAAGTTGTCTATGTTCTCGTAGTCAACCATTGAGCCTTCGATTACAGATCCAAATGACTCAAAGCCGTTAGCCTGTGCCAAGAGATAATTCGAAAGTCCATCCCATGGAAAATAGTGGCCAAGAAATAAACCTGTTACTCCGACACTTGCAAGTTCCTCGTCGCTCGGATAAGAATAGGGAATCAAATCTTTATCTCTGATTCCATGGTTCTCATGCAAGTCGCTTACTCGTAATCCGAGCATGCCCCCAAACTCCTCTAGCCATCTTCGATTCAAATAAGGAGTGTCTTGAGCAGCAGCAGGGCCACCATATTCATTCTGGCTGTTTTCACCCCAGATTATCAAAGGAACTTTGAAATCAACCGCAGCTCTTACGGGTATTGTGAAGATCCCCACATGTTCTGGCCATGCGATATCTCCCACAACTTCTAGACCAATTCTGTTTAATTTCTTACGGACAAGTTGATTCGGAGTGAATTCAATGTAGTCAACGCCTAAATTTTTAATATTCTCAATATTTCTTCTACCGATCGGACTCAAATCGCAAGTTGTTGAAGTTACGCACAGAGGATTAAGTCCGACTTCTAAAATCTTTAAGACTTGTGCAGTGCTATCTTTCCCGCCTGATACGGGGATGATGCAATCCCATTTTGAAGAGGATTTAGACTTATATTTAGAGATAATGTCATCAAATTCTGCTCTGCGTTCATTCCAGTCTATTTCCATACGTGCTGAATACGCATTACAAGCTGAGCAAACACCATTCTTATCAAATCTAAGGTCAGGTTTTGTTGAAGGAAGGAGGCATTTTGTACAATATTTAATCATTTGAGACCTTAGATTTGATTCCAATATAAAGGTGATTAGCCATTCTATGAATCCCCTCTACTTAGCTTAAATAGTTTCTCAGCATAATACCAATCTTCTAAGTTATCCATATCAATCGCTTGATCCATTTCGAGTTCTAAAATAGTTGAGCCACCGGAGAGAATAGGGATATCAGTCATCCAGGCGTACTTCTTGCCCCAATAAAATTGTCCCGCGTCATGATATTTAGTCGTAAAATCTTGTGATCTTAGAACTTCAAATTTTGGATTTAACATTTCTACTTTGCGATCTGAGTCTAATTCAAAATACCTCTCAGGTGGTGAGTTGACTTTTACAGCGGAAAAAACATAATTCCAACTTCCATTAATCAACAATTCATAGCCTTTTGACAAATAGCTAGATCTAATTAGCGGAGTCGCAGGATATATACAGCAAATATTTGATTCTTCATTCAATACTGTATTTAACTTTGAAATTTCATGTTTCATTACACTCAGTGTTGTCGAGTGGTCATCCGAAAGGTTCTTATCTCTGAGCCAAGGTACTTTCGCTCCATATTTTACTGCTACGTCGGCTATTTCCTCATCATCTGTGGAAACATAGACTTCATCAATAAATTCACTATTCTTGGCAGCAGAAATTGCGTATGTTATAACGGGCAATCCATCGAATAACTTTATATTCTTTCTAGGAATTCTCTTACTACCGCCTCTTGCAGGAATAATTGCAATATTCATTTATTGCTTGCCGAAATCAACATAATCTAAACTCATTGGAGTTCCAATAGTAAAATCTGAAACAAAAGTATTCCCAAGAATTTGTTCTAAGTACTTAGGGGGTAAACCAGCGCCTGGCCTTATAGCTCTCAAATTATTATTTGTTATAACATCTCCGGCTTTTACATTCTCTGAAATGTACAAACTTCTTCTGAGTCTTCTTGACTCTTTTTCTGAATCTTGCATACTCCACTTAGCCTGCCCTAGCGATTCGAAAGCGCTGGTGCCCTCTTTGACAAGGTATTCAAACTCCTCGGGCTCCATGGAAAATGCCCCGTCTGCACCGCCATCGGAACGTTTCAAAGTTATATGCTTTTCAATCGCTACCGCTCCGAGGGCGATAGCAGCGATACTTACTCCGACTCCTAAAGTGTGGTCTGATAAACCAACTTTCACACCAAAACTATTTTGAAGAGTTGTTATACGTCTGAGGTGAGCGTCTCTGGGTTCTGATGGGTAAGAACTCGTACAAACCAAGAGTGTTAAATCCTTATTACCAGTGCTGTTTACAACCTCAACAAGTTCTTCAATTTCAGTCCATTCTGTTGCGCCCGTCGAGACAATTAATGGCTTTCCAGTTTCTGCAACCGCCTTTATCAGGCGATGATCCCCAGTTTCAAGAGATGCTACCTTATACATTGGTGCATTCAATGATTCCAAGAAGTCGACTGCGGTTAAATCAAAGGGTGAACTAAAAGGTACTACGCCTAGAGATTTACATAGATCGAATAGTTCCGAATGCCACTCCCAAGGTGTAAAAGCTTCTCTATACAGCTCATGAAGCTTTCTGCCTCCCCACAGTGAATGGTTGTCGCTTACTCGGAGAGTATCTATATCTAATGTCATTGTGTCGGCCGTGTAAGTCTGAAATTTGACTGCAGTTGCGCCAGATTTTGCAGCCGCCATCACGATTTTTTTGGCTCTATCTAAGGAGCCTAGGTGGTTGGCGGATACCTCGGCAATGAATAGAACCCCACTGCTATTTAACATAATGGGAGAAGTATACTTGGTTCAGGATGAATATAACTCAGCGAAATGCTAAAAAAGATGATCTGGAATTGTTGTTTAATTGGCGAAATCATTCACACGTACGCAATTTTTCAACACATGATCAGTCGATTCCCTTAGAAGAACACACGAACTGGTTTCTTGCGAGAATTGAAAGGTTGCCTCAAGAACCATTTAACTTATTCGAATACCAAAATATGGCAGTCGGAATGTGTCGCCTAGATAAATCTTCAATTACTGATGATTTATTTGAAATTAGCATAATCGTCGCACCAGATTTTCAGAAAAAAGGATTTGGAAGATTAATGCTAGAGAAGTCATGCGAATCATTCTTTGAGATTTACCCAGATTATAGAATCCTTGCAAGAGTTCACGTAGAAAATACTAATTCAAGAAGACTATTTGAATCTGAAAACTTTAAGTTAGCAAATAGGAATGAGGGTTTTGACTACTATTTCAAAATTAAAGACAATTTAGTAATGTTTGAGAAACAAAATTAATATCTTTTTCTGACAACCCGACATGCATGGGTAGGGAGATTTCTTGTGAGTAAAACTTGTCACTTTCTGGAAACATTCCTCGTTTAAATCCAAGATCTTCAAATACTGGATGCCAGTATGCTGGAATGTAGTTAACCTGAACTCCAATTCCAGATTCGCGTAGTTTAGTAAATATGTCAGTTCTGCTTTTTGGTTCTACCTTTATCGGATAGAGATGCCAATTTGCTTCAACATATTGGCGCTCTGTCGGAAGTTGAATTTGGTTAGCGTTGGCTAAAAGTGCCTGATACTGATGAAAAATACTTCTTCTCTTACTCTTAAAATCTTCAATCCTTGCAAGTTGACTTACTCCGAGTGCGCATAGAACATCTGGAAGTCTGTAATTAAGACCAAATTCTTGAACTTCTTGATGCCATGGACCCTGATCTTTAATCTTGAATCTATTTTTATCTCTTATTAGTCCCTGTCTAGAGAAGATCTTAGCTTTTTCCAATAACTCAGAGTTGATTGAGGATAGAGCGCCACCTTCGCCGGTCGTCAAGTTTTTTGTTGGGAAAAAAGAAAAAGTTGTAATGTCTGCAATAGATCCAACTGATCTAGAACGATAAACTGACCCAATACTATGGGCAGCATCTTCAATTAAATAAATCCCATACCTATCGGCTATTTTCCTAAGTTCGCTTAATTCAGCTGGATGGCCCGCAAAATCAACCGCAACGATCGCCTTGGTGCGGTTGGTGATGGCTGCTTCCACAGATTTAGGATCGATATTTCCAGTATCTGATTGCACATCTGCAAATACAATTTTTGCGCCTAGCGAAGCTGCCGTTGCTTGTGTAGCGATAAATGTAATTGGCGGCGTAATAACCTCATCACCAGGCTTTAAATCTATCGCAGCATAAGCGCAATGTAGTGCGGCAGTTCCTGATGAAACTGAAATACATGGTGCGCCAACAATTTCTCCTAATTTGGCTTCGAATATGTCCACCAATGGCCCCGTAGTCAGCCAATCGCTCTTAAGAACTGAAATTACGGCTTCAACGTCATCCTCATTAATCGAATGACGACCATAAGGAATCATTTGAGCTACATTCCCTTAATAAATTCGATGATATCTGATTCAGTCATCCAGAGATCATTGGTGTCGGATTTATATGCAGTACCTTCCGGCATTGGCAAACCTGATGGTGGGACATAGCCCCATTCGGCAACAACTGGCGTAACTACAAATCGATCAGGCAAAATAACAGTTCGGCGGCTGTCATCAGCCGAGATCATTTCTTCATGGAGTTTTTCGCCCGGGCGCATTCCTATTTCCACCAACTCAGCATCAGGTTTAACTGCGTGAGCAAGGTCAACTATCTTCATGCTGGGTATTTTGGGCACATATAGTTCACCGCCTGTCATAATTTCTAAAGACTTTATAACAAACTTGACTGCAGAATCGATGCTTATCCAAAATCTAGTCATTCTTAAATCGGTAATTGGCAATGGTTTACCCTGTGATGCAAGTTCCTGGAAAAAAGGAATTACCGATCCGCGACTACCCATAACGTTTCCGTAACGTACAACAGAGAATGTTGTACCGTAGGCAAAACTGTAGTTGTTCGCAGCAATGAAGAGTTTATCTGCAGTTAATTTAGTAGCGCCGTAAAGATTTATGGGCGAAGAAGCTTTATCAGTGGACAAGGCAACCACCCTTTTAACTCCAGCATCAATCGCGGCATCAATTACATTTTGGCTGCCAAGTACGTTTGTCTTCACAAATTCCATTGGATTGTATTCGCCGGTATCAACTTGCTTGAGGGCTGCAGCATGAATTACATAATCAACACCGTGAAAGGCTCTCTTCAGCCGATCGATGTCACGTATGTCGCCCAAGAACCAACGAAGTCTAGGATCATTTTTAAACTCAATCTTGAGGTGATGTTGCTTCAACTCATCTCTAGACAAAATTGCGATTCTGCGCACTTTCGTGTTTGTTAGCAAGTATTCGGTTAGTGCTTTGCCGAGTGATCCCGTGCCGCCTGTTATAAGAACTGACGAGCCGTCTAGTAGCGACAAATTGGCCTCCCAACTATCTAATATTTTGCGTCCAAACTGACTAGGAGGAGCATACCCTTAACCCTCATGAGATACGTGGTTCGAGCGGATGCCTCAAAAATTGTCGGGGCGGGACATGTGATGAGGTCTTCAGCAATTGCCGAAGAATTAATTGAGCAAGGTGAAGAAGTTGTCTTCGTGGGTAAAGTTTCAGAAATAGATTGGATTCAAGAGCGAATATTACAGTTAGGTTTTATCGAAACATACTCAGACTCATCAGATTTCATAGCAAACCCGAATAATGATGTATTGATCCTTGATTCGTACCACCTCGCAATAAAGGACCAATTTGTTGCGCAACAAAATTGGTATCGAATTATAGTAATAGCTGACGAGCTAACCCCTGATTATGCTTGCGATCTTAGAGTTCATCCTGGATTAGATGCGGACTGGGTTGGAGAATCAAAATATCCTGTTTTATCGGGGCCAAAGTTTATTCCAATCAGAAAATCTCTTAAACAAGAGATTCGAAACAAAAATTCATACATAGACAATTTGCAAATTGCAGTTGTTGCTGGTGGCTCAGATCCATTTAATTTGATTGAGCAATTAGCGAAAATACTTGAGAGATTGGACGGGTCATTTGAAGTTTTTCTCTTTTCGAATGACAGCAAGCTGCGTTCAATTGATTCTCGTCTTCACTTTGTTCCGATAGGGATAGAAATGGAAGGAATCACAAAGCAATGTGATTTAGTGATAACTACAGCGAGTACTTCATGTCTAGAATTTTTGGCTAGAGGATTTCCAATTGGCGTAATTAGACTGCTGGATAATCAAGATCAGTACTTTAATGTTCTAGGGGAGATGGGGGTTGCTGTGCAATTAGGATTCCGTTCAGACGAGGGACATTTGAACATCGATACTTCTCTCTTAGCCGAACTGATTCGTTCGGAAAAATTGAGAGAAACGCTCATCCAAAAATCGAGCCAACTAATCGACTTTGAAGGATCCAAGAGAATAGTTACGGCAATTAGAGAAACTCTTAATAAAGATAGTTGGGTGATTTAGTTTTATTTGAATATGTGTTGCCGAATACAAATAAGACTTGAAATTGGCGTAGAATTTCACCATGCACTCACAGCGGAGCAGCCAAATTAAGGTCTTGCGCATCATCGCACGCATGAATGTCGGTGGCCCGGCGGTTCAAGTATCTGGTCTTATGCGTGGTTTGGATACCTCTGTCTTCGAACAAGAGCTTATAACTGGTTTTTGCGCAGCTGATGAAGCTGATTATTTAGAAAAGGTCGCCACAGATGTGAAGGCAGTTCGCATCGATGGCTTGGGCAGATCAATCAAACCAAGAGCAGATTTGATGGCTCTATCTGCAGTAATTAAAGAGATCCGCCGATTTAAACCAGATATAATCCATACCCACACAGCTAAAGCAGGTGTAGTTGGCAGAGTCGCTTCAATTCTAAGTGGTCATAGATCTGTTCGCGTTCATACATTTCATGGTCACTTGCTAAATGGTTACTTCAGTGCTGGTAAAACAAGATTAGTTATTTTGGTTGAAAAGTTCTTAGCGCTATTTACAGATCAACTGCTGGCAGTTGGTTCAAAAGTTAGAGATGACCTGCTAGCAGTTGGAATTGGTGATCAAAATAAGTTTGGTGTTATGCCGCCAGGTTTACAGCTTGCAGAAGTTCCAAGTCGATCATCCGCTCGCAAGGAATTAGGTTTGAATGATGATGCTACTTACTGCGCTTTCATCGGTCGAGTAACACAAATCAAACGACCGGATAGATTTTTAGATGTTGTGGCTGAGATTAGATCTCGTGGAATCGATTTACATTTTATTGTCGCAGGCGCTGGTGAACTTCTGCAATATTGCCAAGATCGAGCAGAATCTGAAAACTTGCCAGTCACATTCTTGGGTTGGCGTGAAGATATTGAAGTTGTCTTAGCCGCAGCAGACTTTGTTTTGCTTACCAGCGATAATGAGGGAACTCCACTTAGTTTGATTCAAGCAGGCATGGTTGGTATTCCTGTTGTGGCCACAAATGTTGGCTCGACAAATGAAATTGTCGTTAATGGTGAAACTGGATTGCTAACTGATCTATCCGTCAAAGAACTATCTGATGCAGTAGCTAAAGTGGCTACAGACAGTACTTTAAGAGCCAAAATGGGTGCTGCCGGCAAGGAATACACCTTGGCTAGATATGGCGTTGATCGTTTAGTTAAAGATCATCAAGATTTATATTTGCGCCTACTGAACCGCTAAAACCAGTTGCGTGCCCATAGTTCAAGGCAAAGTGCTGGCCAAATAATCGAGTCACGATCTTGCCCGCTTTGATGTTCGGAAAGAATTTTATGAATTTCGTGTTGATTGAACCAACCACGTGAGCGCGCAACTTCATCAGTTAAGAGATCATGAGTTATCTGGCGAAGTTCGTTGCGTAACCAGTCTGCACGAGGAATAGCAAAACCCATCTTTGGTCGATCAATTAGTTCAGCAGGTACCAAGGTGCGGGCGATATCTTTCAAAATGTGTTTAGTTTCACGACCAGAAACTTTAAATTTGGTTGGGAGTGAATTAGCCCATTCAATTACATCGTGATCTAGTAGTGGTGATCTAAGCTCTAAACTGTTTGCCATTGTTGCAAGATCAGCTTTTACTAAAAGATCACCTGGCAAATAATGTTCAAAGTCACTTCGGATCATCGCATGTAACGAATCTCGGGCGCCTGCTCGTTTAAAGTCATTAATGTAAATTTCATTTGCAACAGCCATATTAAAGTCCGGTTTTAGTAATCTGGCTATTTGTGCTGGCTGAGTCAGAGACATAATTGATGTGTAGCGAGCTGCTAACGAAGGATGAGCTTGTAGTTGCGAAATTATCCGTTTCATCTTACGTTCACTTACAACACCACTTTTGCTCATTACTGCTGCAATTGGTTTCGCAATTGCTAACAAATAGTTTGCGTGCTGCATTAAAGGCGCAGCTACATAACGGTCATAGCCGCCAAAGACTTCATCTCCACCATCGCCACCTAAAGCAACAATTACCTCCTGGCGGGCGTATTTAGCTAGCAAATAGGTCGGAATATATGAGGAATCAGCAAAGGGCTGATCAAGTGAGACTGCTAGTTCCTGCAGGATTAGAGCGGGATCAGGTTTAACTATCTCTTGGTGATGGTCTGTGCCCAGGTGCTTAGCTACTGCCCCGGCATATTCGGCTTCGTTGTATTGCGGGTGATCAAATCCAATTGAATAGGTTTTTACTTTTTGGCTGGATAACTTTGCCATTAGTGCTGTTACAACAGTTGAGTCGTATCCACCGCTTAAGAAAGCACCCATAGGGCGCTCTGACATTAGACGCCGCTCAACTGCTGCTTCAATTTTGTACTTAGTCTCAACTAGAGCATCTTCGTATGAAATTTGAATTTCAATTTCATAATCTGGTCGCCAGTAAGTTCGCATGGACCAATCACCATGGTGCCAAATTGCCATTGTTGCTGGCGGTAATTGGCGAACTTCAGTGAATGCCGAGTTTGGCGCGTTCACATAACCGAACTGCATTACCTCGGCAACAACACCTTTGCGCAAAGTTTTACTTGGCAGTGCGGCCAGAAGAGCTTTTACTTCTGATGCGAAAAGAATTGAACCGTCGGCTCGCTTTGAAAACCAGAGTGGTTTCTTGCCAACTCGGTCACGAACTAAAACAAGTGCGTCATTTGCTTGATCAAAGAGCGCAATCGCAAACATGCCGCTTAAGTGATTTGGAAAATCTGGGCCGAACTGCCGATAGGCGGCAATGATTACTTCAGATTCGCTAGCACCGACAAATTCGTGACCAAGTGCAACAAGCTCTTCACGGAGCTGGCGGTAATTATATATTTCGCCATTAAAAACGATCTTGATTTTGCCATCGGCACTCTCAAAAGGTTGTTTACCGGCAGCAATTTCGACAATTGCTAGTCGGCACATACCTAGTGCAATACCTTGATTTACATAGGTTCCGCGGTCATCTGGGCCGCGGTGTTCTAGTTTTGTTAATTGAGCTTCTAGAGCTTGTAATGATGGCGCACTTGGGCCGACTCCACCAGCGATGCCACACATTTAGTTGTTCACTTTGCTAAGTAACTTAATCTTTAATCAACTGTCGCAGGGCCATTTGCCACACTTTGGCCGAATTCTTTCAACCAGTTTACGGTTTCGCTAAGAGCTGTTGAGAAATTAGTTGGGTTCACGCTTGGGAAAAGTTTTTTAAGTAGAAATGGATCATTCTGAGAATCTTTCACATCGCCTTGGCGAATATCGATAAAATTAACTTTTAGATTAGGGAAGTGACCCTTTAGTAATTCGATAGTTTCTAGCAAAGAAATACGGTTTCCATAAGCAAGATTAACCGCGCCTTCCGTGCGAACTCCACGATTAAGTGCATCTTCAATTACATCTAGAACTGTGCGCACATAAGTGAAGTCACGAGTTTGGCTACCATCGCCATAAACATCGATAGCTTCGTTATTCATGGCCTTCCAGATCCATTTTGGTAGTACAGCTGCATATTCATGATCTGGGCGTTGCTTAGGACCAAAGACATTGAAGAATCGAAGTAACGTTACCGGCACGTCGTAGGCGGCGCCGTATGCCTGCACATATCCCTCAGCAGCTAACTTGCTAGCGGCATAAGGTGTTAGAGGGCTAAGCCACATGCTTTCATCTTTAGGTAATTGACCATTGCGACCATAAACCGAAGATGAAGAACTAAAGACCACATGAGTGCCATTGCTGCGAGCTGCTTCGAGCACATTTAAGGTACCTGTCGCATTTACATCATGGGTTGCAATTGGGTTCTTAAGTGATCTAGGCACAGACCCGCGTGCACCCAGGTGCACGATCGCGTCGACGCCTTTTACTGCTTTGGCTAGGCCGTCGCGATCAGTCAGTGAAAGTTCGTGAAAAGTGACTTTGTCTAAATCAAGGTTGCTTTTAAGGCCAGTAGATAGGTCATCTACAACGCTTACTTCGTGACCATGTGACAAAAGACGCTCAACTAGGTTTGAGCCAATGAAGCCGGCTCCGCCCGTTACCGCGATTTTTTTCATGGCTTGATCCTACCTAAGTGATCTCTTATTCACACCAAATTCGCAGGGCTTGCTAACGATTGGCTAATTTATTAGGTCATAATTAAGGCATGAAACTTACAACTAAACGAAACATAGCAGTTCTCTCTGTAGCCCTTGCTTTGGTCGGTGTTTTGGCTTCCATGCCAGCAGCATCTGCAGCCACTACCCCAAGCCGCTATGTAACCATTACGGCTGATGGTTCAGTCAAGGTTGTGCCAGATGCTGTTCGCATGAATGCAACTGTCACGGTAATTGCTGGCAGTAGCAAAGAGGCACAAACGCAAGTTTCGACAACTTCAGCCGCTGTGCGTGCAGCCCTTGTTGCAGCCAAGATTGATAAGAAAGATATTGCTACTCAAAGCATTACTGTTTATCCAGAGTACAACTACACCCAAGAGTCTGGTTCTAAGTTAATTGGATACCGCTCATCTCAATCATTTGCAATCGTTATTCGCAATGCAGCTAATGCTGGCGACACTGTTGATTCAGTAATTGCTGCCGGTGGCGATAGCTTGCAGATCAATGGAGTGACTCCATTTGTCCTTGATTCAACACTTGCTGCCGAATCTGCTCGCGCAGTCGCAGTTAAGAATGCAAAGTCAAAGGCTGCTTCTTATGCCAAGTTACTT
>Ga0114967_10000288_pt1 | contig 42066 bp, 39 predicted proteins | sample M_130628_MF_Meta_FD_92639 | JGI IMG/M metagenome (GOLD analysis project Ga0114967, IMG submission 92639) | Freshwater microbial communities from Lake Montjoie, Canada to study carbon cycling - M_130628_MF_MetaG | ecosystem: Environmental > Aquatic > Freshwater > Lake | place: Lake Montjoie... | reverse complement strand
TGTAGTTTCAGGTGTAGTACCACGCGTTTCTACAACATAAGCAATTGGACGATTTGGCGAAATAACAATGCTTTTGGCCGAGTTGATAGCCGAGTTGGAGACTACTAAACTCTTTATTTCGTCAGAATATTTATCAATTGGAAGTTTCACAATCGACATAAAATCTTTGGTGCCACGCTCTTTAAAAAGTTTGCCATCAACAAAAGCTGAGGCAGCCATATCTGCATCTGAAATGGCAATTATACCTTTGGCTTCAAAACTTAGCTTCTGTGAATTAGCAAGTGTTGAGGTAAAAGTAAAAATAGAGAATAGTATTTTTTTCATGGGAAATCAAGGACAATGCGAATATAGTTCACAGAAATTGACTATAAATTTCTTTAAAAACTGCAAAGTTGGCTAATATTTCGTTAAAAATTAACTTTCAGCATCATAAACGACCACTTTTTCCCAAAGAAAAGAGCAATTATTGATAAATACATAATGGTCGGGATGTACTTGATAAGCATCTTGGTCAACTGAATTGTCGAAAACAAAAGTCACAGAAAAACTATATGTAGAATCAATTACTCCACGATTAGTATCAGCTGGGCGACCAACATACGCAGTTTTGATTAGGTCAATTTTTGCTAGTTCTTTCAAACCTACATAAAGTAAATTTTGATGTTCTTTATTATCTTTTTCTTTTAACCAAAAAAATACTGTATGTACCACACCTGTCTGTAAATTTGCCATCGATTAGTATATTTATATTAAGAATTGAAAATTAAGAATTAATAGTTGAGAGTAAAGAAATTTTAATTTTCCATTCTCAATTATTTGACATTTCCAAAGAATGATAAAGTACCGAGTAAATAGTTTTGAATGGACGAGCCATGGTCACCACCAGTTATAGGAATCAATTCTACGTTACTTGCTCCCCGTTTTTTCATAGCCTCTAAGGCAGTTTGAGAATTGAAATATGGAACATAAGTATCAGCTGTTCCATGGTAGAGTTGAGTTGGAGTTTTCGGTATCCAATCAAAAATATCGTTGTCTTTTACTGCATTCAATAAGGCGGTATCTGTTCCATCATTTATACCTTTTTTGATAATATCGCTCAAAATTGTTGTTAGACTTCCCGAAATTCGTGCATTTTGTTGCTCTTTCTGAATCTGTGCTGCATAAGCCGCAGCAAAATATGCGGTCATCGGGCGATTGAGTTTATAGATTCTATCATAAGTCAACATAACCCAAATATATGAAGCATTATGTTGAGAATTTCCACTCGATGGCATAGAAACCAAAGTCTTGAAACTTAAAGTTTTATTATATGCACCAGCTCCACAACTCGAAGCTTTTAGGTTAAATTCTGTGCCAGTTTCTTCTTCGATTTTTTTCTGCAAAGCCATTGTCGCAAATCCTCCTTCTGAATAACCTGCTATTAGTAAGTTATTATTCCAACTTATTTTTTCTTTTGCAATTACCTCTTTTGCAGCACGAAGCATATCTAAACTTGCAGAAGCAAGTCCTTCACGATGCTCATAAGTGTGCGGAAGGGTATTTGATGCTCCGTAGCCAATGTAATCAGGAGCGGCTACAATGTAACCAATTGTTGCTATAACTGAAGCAAGCGTTCCTTCACCATCGGCAGTAAAGTATGATGGTGCTTGTTTGTCATCGAAGATTGTTCCGTGCTGATAGCTGACCAACGAAAGCGGAGTTGTGATGCCAGTTGGAATTATTACCGCACCAGAAGCTTGAATTTCGGTGCCATCGGTGTTTTTGGTTTTATAAACAACTTTGTATTGTTTTACGCCTGAACGAATAAAAAGTGAGGCTTGTGAACCTAAACTTGAACCAATTGCGGCAATTAGTTGCTCTTTTGTTAGTTCTTTGACGAGAGTAGAACTAACCAAAACCTGTGGTTGAGGATTTTCGTTTTTTGATTTATCACAAGACCAAGTTACAAATACAAGTGCAAAAGAAACGATAAAGTATTTAAATAATTTTGTTTTCATGATTTTGTTTTATTTATACAAAAGTACAAATAAGTAGTTGATAATGAATAATTGATTAATGAAAATTTTGTAAAGTGCTGATAGTTAGTAAATTAATAATACTTTTAATAACGGCAATGTTTTATAACTACTTGGATATTAAAAATGTTGAATGAATAAGAATAGGGTTTTGTGATAAAATACTTTTGGATACCTTAATAAAAACCAGCATCTTTGTGAGTATAAGGGGGTGTAGCTCAGTTGGTTAGAGTGTCTGCATGGCATGCAGGAAGTCGTGGGTTCGAATCCCATCTCCTCCACTTTTTTTCTTAATTTTACCATCCAGCTATAAAAAAATTTACTTTAGAAATCATGTTTTGACGTTTACGATAATAAATAGGTACCCTTTATTTGTGCTGTCGTTCCAAAACGAGTTTGAAAACTTATCGATGTATTTTATGCCAATGTTCGCTACCGACAATGATATCTTTGGGGATTTAATTTTCGTTGAAATAATGGCTTAGCTAGAAGTGAGGGCTTTGCAGAACTTTAAATCCGAATGTTTTATAGCGAGGTTTGTTTTGTCCAAAATATTGTGACTAAAAAACAGCTAAATTGCTATTGATTAATCTAATGTTAATAAACAAAATTTTCTCATGCTTCATCCTTATTGTTTTTACTTATTCTAACATAAAAATAGACAAAATCGCTTATTTACAAGGCAGAAAATTATTGTTTTGCTAAATCGGCATATTTTGGACGGCAAACTTTAGCAAAGCGAGATTTCCAGTAATTGGTCATCATGTTGTCCTCAATAACGCCTTTGCTTGATGAAGCGTGAATGAAACTAATTTCATCTTCACTTTTTACTTCGGTTACTATTCCCGCGTGGCTGATATTTTTGCCAACCGTTACAAAAAAAACCAAATCGCCTTTTTGTATATTTGGCAAGTTAATTGCAGGGAAATATTCGGCTTGTTGCCACGAAACTCGGGGTAATTTTATACCAATTTCTTTGAAAGATAAACATAATAAACCTGAACAATCGAGGCCTTTTTCATCATTTCCACCACTTTTATATGGAACTCCTTTATAATTTCGAGCAGTTGAAATGATTTTCATAGTATAAATATTTTCTTTAGCTGGCGAGTTTTCTGGAGATTTACTACGTAATATTTTGCAAGAGCTGACGCATATCATGCAGAAAATGACAAAAATATATGTTGTGTATTTTTTGAATTGTAGCATTAATGATGGTTTTTTAATAAATACAACGATAAAATGATGCCAAAGACCTAATTTTTTAAAACTTTTTTGTCATTTTATTCGTAGTTAAATAAAATATCTCTAAACTAAAAAAGATTATGGAAAAAATAATGTTTTTATTAATGTCGTTCGTGTTTCTTGCTTGTCAGAGTTATTCACAAAATGGTAAATCAAAAAAAGCAGATTGTAAAATTGATTTAATTAAGAAAACTGATGCCGAATGGAAAAAGCAGTTAAATGCAGAGCAGTTCAATGTGTCTCGAAAAGCAGGTACAGAAAGAGCATTTTCGGGTATTTATTGGGACAATCACGATAAAGGTGTTTATAAATGTATCGGTTGTGATTTAGAACTTTTTACATCAGATACAAAGTTTGAATCGGGTACAGGTTGGCCAAGTTTTTGGAAACCAATCAATGAGTGCAATGTAGAAGAACGCTCAGATAATGCTTACGGAATGGTTAGAACTGAGGTTGTTTGCAATCGCTGTAAAGGGCATTTAGGTCATGTTTTTGAAGATGGCCCAAAACCAACAGGACTGCGTTATTGCTTAAACTCTGCTTCTTTGAAGTTTGCGAAGAAGTAAATTAGATATAAAGGAGCAAAGGCACATTGGAACAAAGTATTTAAAAGTTGAAAGGAATTCAAGCAACAAAGGCACAAAAGAATAGAATATTTTCTACACTGTGTGCTTTTGTTGCTTTGTAACTATGTGCCTTTTTATACCAAATAACTACTAATACTCATAATGTCAGCAAATACGCCTGATGCAGTTACTTCTGCTCCTGCCCCGGGACCTTTTACTACTAAAGGGTTATATTTGTAGCGTTCGGTTGTAAATGAAATGATGTTTTCAGAACCAGCTAAATTAAAGAATGGATGTAAACGACCTACTGTTTTTAAGCCGATACTCGCGTTGTTTTCACTGTCGAGGGAGGCAACGAATCTTAAAACCTCATCGTTCTCCTCAGCATTTTTCAGCAATTTCTCGAAACGGTCATTGTCTTTTTCAAGTTCTTCAAAAAAGGCTTCTACCGAAGGTGCATTCAGACAGGCATCATTTAACAAATTGCTGTTTATTACGTCTTCTGGTTCGAGTTTTAAGCCTGCCTCACGAGACAATATCAAGATTTTACGGGCAACATCTTGCCCACTTAAATCATCTCTTGGGTCAGGTTCGGTATAGCCTTTTGCTTTGGCCTCTTTCACCACATCAACAAATCTATCTCCAACTTTGAAATTATTGAAAATATAAGCTAATGTTCCCGAAAGAACCGCCTCAATTTTATTTATTTTATCGCCACTTGTTATCAAGCCTTGCAAAGTGTTTATAATTGGTAAACCTGCACCAACGTTTGTCTCGTACAAAAACTTTACGCCATGTTTTTGGGCGGCTTTTTGGAGTATAAAATACTGCTCATATCTACCCGAATTGGCTACTTTGTTTGGCGTAACGATAGATACACTGCCGCTCAAAAGTGAATAATAATACTGTACAATATTTTTATCGGCCGTACAATCTACAAAAACGCTGTTTGGTAAATTCAAATCTTGTACATCAGATACAAATGAACCGATATTGGCTATTTCGCCATTTTCAAGCAATTCTTCTTTCCATTTTTCAAGACTTATTCCTCCCTCATTAAATAACATTTTTTTGGTATTTGTGATGCCAACTAGTCTGATATTGAGGTTTTTGCGTTGCTTTAAATATACTTTTTGCTCTTGAATTTGCCTTAAAAGCGTGCTGCCAATCAAGCCTGTTGCACCAACTAAATATAAATTTAATGTTAAGCCATCAACCTGAAAAAAAGTTTCGTGAATGGCATTGAGAGCTTTAGTGATATCTTTTTTGTAGATAACTACCGAAATATTTAATTCCGAAGAACCCTGTGCAGTAGCAACTACATTGATGCCATTTTTTCCGAGTACTGTAAAGAGTTTACCTGAAATACCCGTGCTTGATTTCATACCTTCACCTACAACTGCAATTATAGACAAATTTTGTTCGATTGAAATGTTATCAACCAAACCTTGAGTAAGTTCGGTAGCAAAACCTTCATCTAAAATTTCTTTTACTCCGTAGGCTGTTTTTGGGTCAACTGCAAAACAGATTGAATGCTCAGAGGATGCCTGCGAAATCAAGATAACGCTAATTTTATTGGCTGCCAAAATCGAAAATAGTTTTGCAGAAACCCCAGCAACGCCCATCATTCCTCCACCTTGTACGTTGACCAAAGCTATATCATCTATTGAAGAAATTCCTGTAATTGAGTATTCTTTGGTATTGGCAGTTTTGCTAATAAGTGTACCTTCATGATGATGATTGAAGGTATTTAATATTTTTAAAGGAATGTTTTTCTGAAAAGCGGGAGTGAGGCTTGGTGGATAAATAACTTTTGCCCCAAAATGCGATAATTCCATTGCTTCCGCATAAGTAATAGTCGGAATTGTAAAAGCATTTTTTACTTTTCGAGGGTCAGAAGTGAGCATACCGTTTACATCTGTCCAGATTTCGATAACACTTGCATTGAGTGCCGCACCGAAAATTGAAGCTGTATAATCAGAACCGCCACGACCAAGTGTAGTTGTTACTCCATCAATTGTTGAACCTATAAAACCAGTAATGCATTGGAGTTGATTGGTTTTTGCAAAATGCTTTATGATTAATTCGTTGGTCAATTCGGTAATTACTTCCGCATATCCAAAATGATCGTCTGTTTTTATAAGCTTTCGAGCATCTAAAAATTCGGCATCAATTCCTCTGTTTTTTAAAGCTTCGGTCGCGATTGTTGTAGAAAGTCTTTCACCAAAACTTACAATAAAATCATTTGTTCGAGCCGAAAGTTCTTTTATCAGGAAAACCCCACGAAGCAAGTCTTCAAGTTCATTCAGCAAACCTTTTACCTTTGCAATGGCACTACTTTGGTTTTTTACATCAATCAGACCTCTCACGACAGCGAAATGGCGGTCTTCAACCGATTTCAATAATTGTAAATATTCTAAATCAGAAGCGGCGGCCAATTTGCCAATTTCAAGGAGGCGATTAGTAACACCACCCATGGCCGAATAAACTACCGCAATTTTGATTCCTTCATTCAGATTTTCTTGTAAAATCTGAATAACTTGATTGATACTTTCAACAGTTCCAACTGATGTTCCACCGAATTTTAATACTTTCATAAACCCCAATACCCCCAGCCCCTGAAGGGGAGTTCAAATTTAGATTCTTAAATAAAGCCTCCCTTTAGGGGCGAGAGGGCTTGCAAATATAACAATTTATATATCAATGTTAGAAAAATGATTTTAGAATTGTGTTTTTCTAAGAAAACTAATCAAGTTAATTAATATTGATTAGAAAGTTATCTAAATGTATAATGAAAAATTTGGATTTTTGAATCAGAAAACACATATTTGTATTTATCTATTGTTATAATTAAATATTATGAAAATTTTATTTAGAGCATTGAATGATGCTACTCGCCGAGAGATATTAGAATTGCTGAAAGATGGCGATATGACTGCTGGTGATATTGCCGATAAATTTGATATGAGTAAACCTAGTATTTCGCATCATTTAGATTTGCTTCGTCAAGCTGATTTAGTGGCTTCCGTGAAGAAAGGTCAGTTTGTATTATATTCCCTCAATATGACCGTTATAGATGAAATTATGGTTTGGTTTATGCAATTTAAACCAAATGCTATACAGGCCGAAAAACCAAGAAGTCGTTTTTCAAGTATATAAATAGAATGCTTCTAATTTTCAGGGTAGCTAAATCTATCCTATCAATAAGCTAAAAGTATTTGTTAATTTTAATTGCTTGTTTAAGGTTGATCATTATTCATGGTATAAATAATCTACATAGATGAAAAAACACACACCGTTTGAATTGCTGATTTTAGCGATTATCATGCTGCCTTTTGCCTATGTTTATATCATTTGTAAAGCGGAGCTCCCGCTCATTCATCAAAATAAGCTCTATTTTTATATAATTGCTGTTTTATTTTTTTATTTTTTTCCTTTATTGATGCAATTTTTGGATAGCCGAAAACCCAATGCCGAACTATTAATTAGAAGTGCCAAACGAATCCGTCTGATATGGTCGGCTTATTTATCTGCATTAGGCTTGATATTGTTTTATTACTTACTTAATGATTTTGAGTACGAAATACCTCGATTATTGGGTGTAGCACTTTCGCTTTTTTTGTTTGCCAGTGGCAATTTTAGGCAGAATATTCATCAATCAAGCATCTTTGCAGGAAATGGTATTTTTTATAATAAAACGAATCTACATCCTTCAGAAGAACGAAACAATAGAAAAAATCAGCGATTTATGGCAAAATTATTCTTTTATGTTGGAATTATTGGAACTGTTTTCTTTCTTTATTTTAAAGAATCAACGCTTACTTCTTGGGGTTTAATATTTGTGGGAATGGTGATTTTTTATGGAATTGCTATTCGATTGATAAGAAGTGTAGTTTGATATTTAAGTATGGTCTCCTTTACAGCGAAGCCTTCAATTTATTTTCTATTCAAAACTTTCTCAACTTCTTTCACCTCCGTAATTTTAGTTTCTCCATTCCATTCGTTATAAATATAGGTCACGACTTCGGCAATGTCAAGATTTGTCAATTGATTATTGGCTGGCATAGGCTGGTTATACTTTTTGCCATTGACCAAGATTTCGCCAGCAAGTCCATTTTTTAAGATATAAATTACCTTTTCTTTGTCTTTCAAATAATCACTATTTACAAGAGTAGGATAAAGATTTTTTAAACCTTTTCCATCTTTTTGATGACAATTTGCACAGTTTAATTCATAAACATCCTTGCCTCCTATGTAATATTGTTCCAATTTTATCTTCTCTTCCGATTGGCATGAAGAAATAGTAATTATTGAAAAAGTATAAATGAAAAGTTTATTCCACGTTTTATTGATGAATTTATATAACATTTTTAAAGATTTTATAAAAATAGAATTCTCCATTTCGTCCCATCCTGTATATCTTATCTCGTTTCTCATATTTTATTTTTCGTTTAATAAAACTTCCATGTCTTTTATTAATTTAGTTACATCAGTTTCTTTTGTGCCGTCATATACACCTCTTACACGGCGTTTGGTATCGACTAAAATAAATGCTCCACTGTGAATGATTCCACCCGCAGCTGTAGAATCTTCTCCAGCCGTTATGTAGTAAGATTTTTCGCCAATTTCATAAATTTTTGACTTGTCTCCCGTCACAAAATTCCACATTTTACCATTAATTCCGAGTCGAGTTGCATATTCTTTAAGGACCTGTACAGAATCGTGGCGTGGGTCGATTGTGTGAGATAAAATGCCAACTTTGGGGTTTTCCTTGTATTTTTCATAAACCCGTAACATTTGTTTTTTCATTACAGGGCAAATTGTAGGGCAAGTCGTAAAAAAGAAATCTGCCAGATAGATTTTGCCATCGTAGGTTTTATTTGTAATAAGTAAACTATCTTGATTTATAAAAGAAAAATCTGGGATTTTGTGAAAAACCGAGTCGCCATTGACGAAATCTCGTTCACCCATGATAGGTAATTTGTGAGAAGAATTTTCGCAAGAAAATATTGAAGCTGCTGCAATGATAATAAAAGCAGAAATAATGGTTTTTTTCATGCGGATTGTAAAATTTGAGAAGGCTTGAATTACAAAACTTCTCAAATTTCTATTTAGGATTATTATAAATTTTATTTCAAAAACTCTTCGGCTTTTTTCTTGGCATCAAGCGTTGACTGTTTTAGTTGCTCACCTTCTGTTTTCAATGTCTTTAGTGCTTTTACTTTTTCTTCTCCATCTTTCATGTCAGCTGATTCGCCGAGTTTTGGCATCCAAGTTTCCATGTCTGTATAGGCTTTATCAAGAGCCAAGGAAATAACAAGAGCTGTTTTTTTCAAGGTCGTATCGGCATCAGCTTTTTTCATAACTTTGGCTTTCAAATCTTCTAAATTCATACTGATAGGCATTACTTCATCATGAATTTTGAAAGTTTCTTCTTTGAGTTTGGCTGCATTTTCGGCCGATTTATCTGTACAAGCCAACGAAAATGCCACAAATATTACAGCTATTAAATTCTTCATTTTATGAATTGTTTTTTGTAAATGTTTAAATTTAAGACGTGATGCCAAGTATTTCAATTGCACTATGAATGGCACTTTCGGATGGGTTTTCACCACCAATCATTTTTGCAATTTCAATAATTCGTTCGTCTTGACTTAACTGTTTGATACGGCTAACTGTTTTGGCAGATGAGTTGTCTTTATAAACAAAGAAATGCGACGACCCACGTCCAGCAATTTGGTGCAAGTGAGTTATGGCAATTACTTGGATACTTTCTGCCATTTCTCGCATCATTTTTCCCACTTTTATAGCTACTTCACCCGAAATTCCTGTATCGATTTCGTCAAAAATAATGGTTGGTAAAGAGCGTTTATCGCTTAAAACATATTTGATTGCAAGCATCAAGCGAGAAAATTCACCTCCCGAAGCTACATCTTTTAATTGTCGAGGTGTAACGCCTTTATTGGCACTAAACAAGAAATTGATTTGGTCGATTCCTTCACTATTTAGTTGTATATTTTGGTGTTGAATTTTAAGGATAGCATTGGGTATTCCCAGTTCAATCAATAAGCCAATTACTCGTTTTTCAATTTCTGCCAAAATATTTTGACGTACTTTTGAAAGTGAATCAGCCAATGTGGTTGCGGCATCGAAGGCTTCACTTACACGTTCTTTGGCCGCTGAAAGGTTTTCGGTTAGATTCAATACTTTGCTTACTTTTTCTTCTAAAATGGCTTGAATTTCGAGCAATTCACCATTTGATTTTACTGCGTGCTTTTGATGAAGCTTATAAAGTAAATTCAGACGGTCTTGAATCTCAATTATTTTTTGTCCATCAAGTTCGATATTATCTTCTTCGGATTCAATATCACGAGAAACATCTTTTAATTCCAATAAGCAGCTTTGAATTCTGTCTTTATACTGTTGATAATCAGGTGAATAACTCGCAATTGGAGCCAATGAACTAACCGTAGATTGCAACACCGAAAGGATAGATTGCTCTGAATTATTGAGAGATTCGTAAACAGTCTTTAAGCGGAGTTTTACTTCTTCGGCGTGCTCTAAAATATTAAGTTCTTTTTCTTGCTGTTCTTGTTCGTCGGGCTTAAGTTTAGCTTTTACGAGTTCTTCCAACTGAAAATTATTAAAATCAAACTCTTTTTTATTTTGGTCAGCCTCAATTTGCAGTTGCTGATAAGCATCTTGTAGTTTTTTATAAGTGCGATATTTTTCCTGATATTCAACCAATTTATTATGACATTGGGCATAAGTATCGATAATTCGCAACTGATATTCATTTGAACCAAGCAAAATCGAATCATGCTGCGAATGAATATCCATCAACTGAGATGCAATTTTGCGGAGCGTTTCGAGCGTAACAGGCGTATCATTAATGAAGGCTCTCGATTTTCCACTTGGTGAAATCTCTCGACGCAAAATACACGAACTTTCATAGTCGAGTTCTTCTTCTTCAAAAATATTCTTGATATAAAAACCCGCCATATTAAACGTACCTTCAATAATACATTTCTCTAACTCGTTATATAGCGTTTTTGTATCGGCTCTATTGCCCAGCAATAAACCAATTGCCCCGAGCATGATGGATTTACCCGCACCTGTTTCGCCTGTAACTATATTAAAATGAGCATCGGGCTTTAGTTCGAGATGCTCAATGAGGGCGTAATTCTTGATTAATAAATGTGAAAGCATGAAAATCTGGCTTTATTTGCGTGATTAGGCTTTTAATTGTCCACAGTCAATATTTCGTAGTCCACACTAGTTTATTTTAAAATAATGCAATATTTGCGTTGCTTTTGGAGTGTATCAATTCTTTTTGCAGCAAGATATTGTTTTTACTTAATACTACTATTTTGTCTTACCTATAAAATAAATAACAAATTTAGAGCGAATTTTAATAAAGAGATTAGAAAAGAGAATGATTTTTTTATAAAATCTAGAATTTGTTATTAGTGCCTGCGAATCTTGTTACTGATAAACTTTTTTTACTGAAAACAAATAGTCAATAATAGACAATCAATCACTAATAAGTTGTTGTATCAGTAGCGATGTCGTCATCGGTATTTGAGTTGAGTGAGTCAACGGCAAATATTCCTTTTGTCTTACGCATTATGTAGTGAGTAAAATCTTGGTCAGCATCCATTCCAATTCCGTGAAGTTCTTCTTTGGGAGTTTTGATGGTAAATTTTCGGTCAGTATAAACTTTTTTTCTAAGAGGACTCCAATTTAACAAATCAGTTATAAGGCTTTGTTGTTGTAATCTATTAAAGAAAAATACATTTCCCATTACTTTATATAGTCCAGTACTTTTTTCGTAACGCCCAGAATCGCCGCGTAGAGAAGAATATTCAACACCATTTTTATCGTAGAAAGTTATATAAACGGCTTTCGGATATACCTCGTCTTCATTTTGAAACTTTAATTGCTGAGCCGTGGTAAGTTTTACTTTTACTCGTCCTGAATCGCTGTAAATCACATTCAAATTTTCGGTAGACATGAGTGGGCCGTTGTATTTGGTTAGGACATCAACTTTCCTTTTTTCTTCGCAGGAAGTTAAAAAGAAAGCTATTATTAAACAACAGCTAAATTCAATTATGTATTTGGCGGTATAAATCATGCTATTAGCTAAAATTATTGTATAATACAAGCGTAGTTTTAATTAATTTGGAAAACTTCGCTTCACAATGATTTTAATCGATTTTAGGTTTCAAGAACCAACGAGTATCCATTAATGAAAAGCCAAGTGAAATTTTTATGTAGTTTTCTTTCACTAATCCATTACCAATTACCCCGCGATTTCCTACCGAAACCGAGAAATCAATATAACTTACACTACGATACGCCAGCGGAGTAGATAAACCAAATGAAAAACTATTATCTTTTATATGTGTGCCGTTTACTAAATAAGGAGTCTTAACTTGCTGAAAACCAGCACGATAAAAAACCTGATTAAAGTATTTTGTAGAAGTGTATTTAGGAAGGTATTCAACTCCAAATGAGATTTTTTCATTAGCTGTAAGATTACTCTCTTTTTTACCATCAAAATTTAAATAATTTGACCAATCTTGACGGCTATATTCAGCGGCAAAAGTCCATTTGTAAGGACTTTCAATACTAAATCCTAGTGCATATCTTGATGGTAAAGTCATGCCTCCATTATACAATGATAGCGTATCAGGTTTCTGAATTACTTGAGGACCATTTCCTCGATCATATAATGTAGAGTAAGTCCTAAGACGCTCACCATTGAGTTTACTTTGAAGTTCATAAGTTCCACCAACATTAAAAATCCATTTTTCAGCAAGTTTTTGTTGGAATGCAAAACCTGTTTTAAACTCAAACCCACTCACCGAAATACGGTCGGAAAAACTGAGATATAAATCATCAGAATTTACTAATAAGCGGGAAGTTGTATCACGTCTGAAACTTCCGAAGTAATAACCAACTTCAGCCCCTAAGTATAACTTTTTAGCTAATACTAAACCATTAGCCCAAGCTGCTTTTGAAAGACCGCCTAAACCTTTATAAATATGGTTCACGCTTTTATCCGTTCCTGCAATTGTTTGAGTAAAACGAGCTTCGTGGTCAACGCCAGAATAAGGTTGCAAAGTAATGGCTGTAGTCCAATTTGTTTTGACCGGGAAAGCAAGCGTAAAATGACTTAAATTCATGCCAAAATCAGATTGAGAAAGTATGCCGTTTGAAAGTGTTTTGTATTGACCACGTAAGCCAGTGTTGAATGCTACATAGCGATTTTTAGCCAATAAAGCAGGATTTATAGTATTTACTGTTATACCATTACCAAAACTTAACCCCGTTCCACCCATTGCATCGTTAGCAATAGCACTGCCTGAGAAAATATCACCAATTCCTAGAGCTGAATAAGGTGAGTTACCGTAAAGTCGAGATTCTTTTTGTGCGAAAGATTCAGTAAATGACAGAATACAGATAAATAGGTAAGCAATTAGTTTAATTTTTTTCAACATTGTATTGTAAAATTCTGTTCAGACCAATCAGGGTCAAATTAGGTATATTTTGTATCGAAAAAATAGTATTTGGTACTACTTGGTTCGTTTCGGATGTTAAATTAACCGTAAAGGTCGGCTTTTTTATTTGACTTTCAAAGAAACTCGCATCGCCACCGCACAATATAACTTGACAATTACCAAGCTTTAGGTAATTTTCAATCATTCCGTTGGCTTCTGCAATAATTGCATTAATTACTCCACTCTGAATACAGGTTTTTGTGTTTTTTCCAATTAAATCGGGAATCCCTTCGGCTTCTACTAAAGGGAGTCTTTTAGTAAACGTATGAAGTGCCTCAAATCGTATTCGCATACCAAGGGAAATAATCCCGCCTTCAAATGCTCCAACTTTTGAAACGTAGTCGTACTTTATAGCCGTACCCATGTCAATAATAAGAACGTTTTGATTTGGAAACAGAAAATTAGCACCAACAGCTCCTGCCAATCGGTCTGCACCGAGCGTTTGAGGCGTTTCGTAGTGCTTTTTTATTGGAACTGGCGTTTCTGGACTAAGAAATAATTTATTTATTGCAATTTTGCAAAAAATAGCCTCAAGTTCTGAATGGCTTTTAGTGACTGATGAAATAATGACACTTTTAACCTTATTTAATAAAATTAGTTCTTCTATTTTTGAAATCTCTAAGCTACGATGAACCTCCAAAAGCTTATTTTCTTCAAAAAAACCAATTTTTGCGTAAGTATTTCCAATATCAATGGTTGCATGCATAAATTCTCGAATCTCTAAAGGGAAACATTTTAGTTATAGAATAAAATTTATACCTCATATTTAAGATTAGGCTCAAATCATTACTACTTATTCTTTTTCTTTTGGCTTTGCTTTAATGACCGTTTTTTTGCGAATATTGGCTGGGCGTTTATTGAAATCGATTGGATAATTTAATAAATCACGAATAACGACTGACGCACAAACACCACCAAAAGCAGCGGGCAAATAAGAAATTGTGCCATAAGCCGAGCGTTTAAAATTAGAACCATCTGTCAAAATCAATGATTCTTTCATCACAGGTTCGATTGAAAAAACAGCTTTAATTCCTGAATTTACACCAAGTTTTTTAATTCTTTTTCTAATATATTGAGCAAAAAGGCATTCGTAAGTATCAAACAAATCGCTTACTCGAAGTTTGGTTGGGTCGATTTTTCCACCAGCACCCATTGAGCTTATAATTCGTTGACCTTTTGCATAAGCCGTTGATAATAAGGTGAGTTTTGGCGTAACACTATCAATACAATCCATTATATAATCGTATTTTGTCTCGAGAATCTCACGGCATTTAGTTGGTGTAAGAAACTCTTTTAAAACGTGTAATTTTAATTCTGGATTGATTGCCATTAGTCGTTCGGCCATTATATCGGCTTTTAAAACGCCATGGTTCGTAGCAAGTGCAGGCAATTGACGGTTTCGGTTGGTTGGGTCAACTACGTCCCCATCAACGATTGTCATTTCGCCTACACCTGAGCGACAGATATATTCGGCAGCAAATGAGCCAACACCGCCCAGTCCTACGACTAAGACGTGAGCATTTTGGAGTTGGTCGATTCCTTCTTTACCAACTAATAATTCTGAGCGAGAGAGCCAAGCGGGCATTTTTGAGTCTTGGGTTTTGAGTTCAAAGTCTTTTGTTAGAAATTCTGATATTTTACATAATTCATTATAAAGTATTAGTCTCAGAATTATGCGGGCGACCCCGTTAAAACTCAAAACTTAGAATTAATTTAGTAAATATCCGAACGCTTTTAGTTTGGTTTTTAGCGTTGGGTAATCTTTTTTTGTTACGATGATTTGATAATCTTCTGCTTTTATTAAAAGTTTTTTGATTATTGGATTTTGAATCAACAGTTTTATGAGTTCAGGGTCATCATTCGGTATTTTGAAAACTAAAACTTCTTCAATCGGTGTTAATGGATGTATTTTTTTTTCGAGAATACTAAAAAATGTCTTCCAATTAGCTGGTAAATCTGTGCTGATGATTTGCTTAAAAGTGTCAATCTTGATTTTTAATTCTTTTTTGCTGTTGATATTTTTCAAAAAAGTTTCGTTTGAAATTGTATAACGATTTGACCCAATTTTATCGGCAAAAGTTCCCAAAAGATTATCGGTTATGGTGGTTTCGCCGTCAACCTTAATAATTAGATTTTCACTCGAAAGTGTTAAATCATAACTCTTTTTTATTATTGGTGCTTCATATTGGCTTGTTTTTCCTAATATATATGCTCCTAAATTGGTGAGTTTTAAAGCTTTTATACCATCATAAACCGAGAAATAAGTCTTCCCAAGTTGGGTTGTATCAATATCGTCGTAAGCAATATCCAGAAGACCATAACATGACCAAAGCATGATGTTTCCTTTCAGAATCGGCTCTTCAATGAACGTTTTCAGATTTATTTTTTTTATTGATTTCTTTTCTTTGCTATAATTACCTTCAACTTCATAAGTAAGATAATTGCACATTTCGTGAATGCTTGAGATTTGAAAATTATAACTGCGAAATGAAGTAAAATCTATAAAATTATTGATACTTATCCATTTATCAATGGGCAAATGTTTTAAAACTTCAATAAAATTCGACTCTACATTAACGATATTATAGAGGTGATGCATACCTTTTAGACTAGTCAGAATGTGTACGTGACTTGCAAAATTCTTTAAGTATGTTTTCTCGAAGTAGTTTTTCAGAATTCCTGTAAATGTTTCTTCTTTCTTAGGTTTGCTTTCACAAACAACCATCGACGATAATAAATATGTTTTTAATAGCTGTAATTCTTTTGTACTGGATTCAGGATATAATTCGTTGATATTAAGTATTTTACGTACTTTTCCAAGCGTATTGAGCATTACTCTACCTGGTCCTGAGACTTTTATGTTGCCTGCTTGATAATAACTTAATAAATTAGGTAAATAAACAAAAATTTCAGATTCAGAACTTGAAATATAGGTGGTTTTTGGAACTTCAGCAAGCGGGATAAAATTATAATATAAAGGCTTATCATAAAACCCTTTTAAAACCCTGCGAAGTTCAATTGGAAGTTCAACGGTGAAAGTTTTCAGATAAGAATTTGATGCATAACTATAATTTGATTCTGACTCAATAGCAAATATCAAGAATTCTTTGCTGAGGTCTTTTTCGATATATATTTTTTTATTAAAACTGCTTTTTTCAATATTTGTTGTAATTGAAATGCCTGTTTCAATCAAAATATCTTCGTCCGAAAGTTCTTCTTTCCATACCATAAAATCCCAAACTTTTTTTACATTTTGATCGAGACTCTTCAAAAAATCTTCGTAAATAGTTTTATTCTTGAAAACTTTGGAAACTAAGCTACAATATTCTACTTTGGTAATTTTGGCATAATTAGTTTTTAAATTGACGTAATCTGTTTCCGAAAAATCATTTTCCAACATTAGGGCCATATTTGCGGCAAACATGTTAAGTAGAGGATTCCGAAATCCTTGCATGAAGTTTTCTCGCTTATACAAACCTTTATCAAGTTCTTTGCTTAGTTTCGATAATTCATCTTTTGAATTGCCAAATACCGAAGGTTTCGGCTTATTATCTTTCTGAATACCCAAGCCTATGGAAGCCATAAACTTGTCGTAGTCATTAAATAAATTATCTAAATCTCGTTCTTTTGCCATGTTTATTATATTTGGCTGTTAGCATTTAGCTTTCATAATTTTTTTCTAAAAGCCAATCGTTAAAAGCTTTTTTATTTCAACAAATAATTAATATCGTCTTCGCTTAAACTTTTTACTGAAGCGGCATCTGCCGAAATTACATCATCAAAGAGCTGTTTTTTCTTTTCTTGTAAAAGTAATATTTTTTCTTCAATCGTATTTTGTGCTATGAGTTTATAGCTCGTCACTTTTCGAGTTTGGCCAATTCGGTGGGTACGGTCGATCGCCTGACTTTCGGCGGCTACATTCCACCATGGGTCGAAGATGAACACCATGTCTGCGGCTGTTAGGTTTAAGCCAGTTCCTCCAGTTTTAAGTGTCATTACAAATGCCTTGCAATTGATGTCGTTTTGGAATCTTTCAACGAGTTTTTGGCGGTCACGGGTCGAGCCATTCATGCTTACAAAATCAATTCCTTCTTTTTCAAGAATACCTTCGATAAGTTCGATTGCGGCCAAATAATTAACAAAAACCAAAACTTTATGTCCATTCGCTATGGCATCGGTCATTTGTTCTGTCAATAGTTCGAGTTTTGGCGAAGCAATTTTTCCATCAGATTTTGTTTCTGGAATAGAAGCAATTTGACGAAGTTCGTTGAAAGCTTGAAAGATAAAAAACTGACTTTTTTCGATACTCGAAGACTTGATTTGCTGCTTGATGGCTTCTTGATAAAACAAACGTCGTTGCTCATAAAGTCTTGCTTGCGGCTCCGACATTTCGACATACAGCGTTTGTTCGATTTTATCGGGAAGTTCGGTTAAAACTTCTGATTTTAATCTTCTCAGTATAAATGGATATATCTTTTTCCGAAGTTCGAGAATCGCATCGGTATCACGGTTTTTTTGAATTGGAATCAGATAATTATCGTTGAAATTTTGTGCCGAACCAAACATGGCAGGATTTAGGAAACGAAAAAGTGAGTATAATTCGCCCAGATTATTTTCGATTGGCGTGCCACTTAATGCCAATTTATGTTCAGATTGAATCAAAAGTGCTGCTTTTGAAGTCTGAGATATCATATTTTTAATGTTTTGAGATTCGTCAAGTATCACATAATAAAACTCAACCTCCTTAAAAATTTCAATATCGTTGCGAAGCATGGCGTATGTCGTAAATATCAAATTTGACTTTACAGCCTCTTCAATTTTGCGGTTTTCAGCATAATATGTATAAGTCGTGATGGCTGGATTAAATTTTTGAATTTCATTTTTCCAGTTAAATAACAAACTTTTGGGCATAACAACCAACGTAGGTTTCTTTTGTTTTGGGTAAATTTCGCTCAGAAGTGTAATCGTCTGAATGGTTTTTCCAAGACCCATATCATCGGCCAAACAACCGCCAAGTTTTTGCTCTTTCAAATAACTCAACCATTGATACCCATATTCTTGGTAAGGGCGAAGTTTGGCGTTTACATTCGGAAGTTTTTTAGAATTGCTTTTTATGCTATTAAAACCTTCAAAAATTGACTTAGATTTCTTGAAAACTGCTGATGAATTGCGTTCATCAATCAATTCTTCAACTAGCGGCAAGTCAAAAAACGAAATTTCAATTTTATCCTTTTTCTTCTTAAATAATCGCTGTAATTTTAACACATACGATTCATTCAATAGGGCATGCGAACCATCCGAGAGCTCAACATAACGTTTTTGGCGGTATTGCGTGAGGGCTTCCCAAAGCGATATTTTTTCACCGTCAAAATCCAGCGTTGCAGTTCCTTCTAAAAAATCAATGCCTGATGAAAGGCTCACATCTAATCTTGGTTGAGAAGTATTGATTTTATAAGATTTGAGTTTTTCAGCCCCGAAGAGTTTCCAACTCAGCAATAATGTAGATAATTCATTGTAAATAAAACCATTTGCTATTTCTTGTGGCACCACAAAAAGGTTTTCTTCTTGATAAATCTCATTGGTTTTCTTTTTGACTTCCTTTGGAATATGTTTTTTTAGCAGTTTTGAAATAATTTCCGAAAGCTCTTCAATAGGTTTTTGTTCTATATAAACTACTCTGATTGTTTCTTCTAACTCGCTTATTTCTACGCATTTATGCAAATCGAATTGTTCCAGAAATTCAACATCGAAACCTTGTAAAATTTGAGTGATTCTTAGGTGTAGTGCATTGTCGGTATCAATTTTCTCAAAAACCAAAGCTGGTTCAGTGGCCCGAGTTTCTCGTAATTCTTCAACTTTGTAGTTTTTGTATTCAACTTTAAAGTTATCAAGATATGAAAACAATAATGACAGATATTTTTCGAGGTCATTTATATCAATTTCTGAACTAAAAGCATCTAAACGATTGAAATTATGACCCAAAGGCATGATTTCATAAATTGTATTTTTAGCTATCAAAAAACCTTCTGAAATTGGTTGAATTGCTTCAACGGATTGATGATTAATGAATAAAACAGGCCTTACCGAAAGCCGTTTTTCATTCGTTGGTGTTGGTTTTATCTCAAAAACTACTTGGTGTTCTTCATCAGCAATATTGACTTGTTCGCCTTTGTCATTGACCAATAAATCGGTGTTTTTGAGGGCAGAAATTAAATATTCATGTTCGGATAGATACAGGCTTCCTTGTTCTTTTCCCCACTCTATTATGAACGCTTCACGCTCACGGATACTTTCTATTTGACGTAAAACATTTCGTACCTCGCCAGTATAAGCTTGATAATTTACTTCAACAGGATTTAGGTTTTTGTCAACAATTTCAACAAAAGTACCCAACGCATCTGAAGCAAGCTTAAATAAAATATCAATTGGTTTAATGTTTTTTGATTGCCAAGTTTGTCGTTTGAAACTATTGAATGTATCGTTGAAGGAATTATCCATTTTATTGTTTTTTGTTTACAAACTGGACACGATTGTCCTCTATTTCGATCTATATTTAAGCACAGATTTCTAAATAATTAGCAAAAATAATATCTTCCAGCTTATTTAATGGTGTTTTTATAATAAAAGATGCTTTTTCATATATTTCGGAAATAGAAATATCTTTGTCGTCTGTTTCGAAAAAAAGTTTTTCTAGCGGAATTTGAGATAAAATTTGTGCAGCATTTGAATTTTCTTGTAAAATTGCGAATCCAAGTGATAAATAAAAGCCTTTTTCTAGTAGTATTTGGGCAATCATAGGACTATTATTGAATCCATGAACAATCATTGGAATTTTTGGACGAACGATTTTTTTGATAGAAATCAACTCGTTAAAGCATTTTACGCAGTGAATAATGAGTGGCTTTTTTACTTCTTCAGCAATTCTGATTTGTTTAATAAATATTTCTTCTTGAAGTGGCAGAGAGGCTCCTTTTAGTCGGTCTAATCCACACTCACCAATGAGTTTAATGTCTTGATGTTTAGCGAGTTGGCGAAGTTTTTCGAGTTGGAATTTTTGATTGTTTTCGTTGATGTACCATGGATGAATCCCGGCTGAAAGGCAGCTGTATGGAATGGTTTCATCAAGGAAGGTTTCCAGTGCTTCTTCAGTTTCGGGAATAGTCAGGTTATAAATTATTTGTTGATTATCTTGTTTCTCAGGATTGTGAGTGTGTATATTTATTAGCATTTTTACGATGAAGAATTTGGAATTTATCTTTAATTCTTACAAATATATTCTAACATTTGGTCAATAAAAATTAGATTTTACATGATTATTAAATGTGTGCCTTTTTATGAGTTGAGTCTTGACGAACTTTATGCCATTATGGTGCTGCGTCAAGAAGTTTTTGTTTTAGAACAAAACTGCCCATTTGTTGATGCCGATGGTAAAGACCATTTGGCGTGGCATTTTATGATTTGGGATGAAAATAATAAATTGGTAGCTTACACTCGCCTTTTTGATAAAAATATTTATTATATTGGTTATACTTCCATTGGTCGGGTGGTAACCTCTACACAAACTCGCGGTGGTGGAATTGGTAGGTTATTGATGCAAAAATCAATTGATAAAACAATTGAGCTATTTGGCGACGAACCAATTAAGATTGGAGCACAAAGTTATTTAATTAAGTTTTATCAATCGCTTGGTTTTGAGCTTATGGGGCATGATTATGTAGAAGATGGCATTGACCATACTTATATGACATTCGGCCTTACTAAAATAACGTAGATTCATCTTATATCAACGTCGAAATCGGTCTTATTGCCATAGTATTAACCGATTATTGATTAACAAAATATTTTGTGATTCGCTGCGTATGTGATTCAATTGTTAAGTATTTTCTGTCGCTAATAACATCGTTTTCAGGCAATTCTATATAAAAGTCATTGTTTCCAATTTGTATCAGTTCAGTTCCTTCAAAAATTGTCTTTCCAAGATGGTCTTTTAATCTTATTTTAGTTTTTTCGGTAAATAGTGATTGAATAATTATATTTATTCGCTCGAGAAATGGATTTGGGAAAGCATTGATTTTTATTTCAGCCAGTTCAGGTTTATTGCCTGTGATTTCAAAATTAAATGATAATGAAAACAAAAAAGAGCGAGACTTTTGCCTCGCTCTTTTTTATTCATTAAAACTGAATTTATTATTTATTTGGATTCAATGCAGTATCTATTCTTTGCAATACATCTTGTAAGTGATACTTACTCAATTTGTCGGATGTAAATGGCAAGGCTGCTTTGATTTCTCCTTTCAAGGCTTCCAAATGAGCTCTTGCAATTGATGGTAAATCGGTTTTCTTCAAATCTACCATACGAGTTTCAAATCCATAAGTTGCTCCTTGTGGGATAAACGAAACAGCGGCCATTCCAGGTGTAAGTAATGAAGTTACCTTTTCAACAAATACTTTCTGTAGGTTTCGGCGGTAAATGTCGATTACTTTCTTAGATTTGAGTTCTGACCAGATGCTTCCACGCAAATCTATCATCAATTCATCTAAATTATAATTAGCTGCACTTGCCGAACCAGTTTCCATTAATCTTACTGCACGGTCACCCGCTAAAAGATTATTTAATGTAGCTTCTTGAATGGCTTTTACTGCTTCAACGCCTGTTTCTGGGTTTATTTTATTTAAAATATTCTTATCGAGCATCCAAGTTGGTGTTTCAAAAACTTGACGATTTAAGAAGTTAACTGCCTCTTTTTGAGTGGCTCTTGGCACAACTTCGAAAACTGAACCTTCCATGTCGTAAGTTTTAGGCGTGTCGTAAATACCACCCACATTTTTGGTTACGTGACCAATATAACGACGGTATTGACCTGTTACGTTTGCGTATAATTCAGCCAATTCTTTATAAGTCTCGCCGTTCTCTTTGCTCCATTCTGGCAATTGTGGCAATATTCTTTGTAAGTTTTTGATACCATAATCGGAAGCTTTCATGGCATTATCACTCAAATCTTCTGTTTGATAACGTGGGTCGAAAGGACTAACTTCTGTACCAAAACGCTTGCGAGGGTCTTTAACTGCTTCTTTCGTCAATTCATTTAAGATTGACTTTTCTTCAGTTGCACTTTTTGCCTCTGGAAAATATTTATAGGCCCATTGAATCGCCCAAACATCATAATCACCAATACGTGGGAAGAAATCTGTTACGCCATCTTCTGGTTGTGCTACGTAGTTGAAACGAGCATAATCCATAATAGATGAAGTATGTCCATTTTTTGCAACCCATTCTTTGTCACGCAATTTTTCAACTGGTGTAGCTGAACTTGCACCCATATTGTGGCGTAAACCAATTGTATGTCCAACCTCGTGTGATGATACAAAACGAATCAATTGACCCATCAATTCATCATCAAAGTTTTTCTTTCTTGAGCGAGGGTCGGCAGCGGCAGTTTGAATCATGTACCAGTTTCTTACCAAACGCATAACGTTGTGGTACCAACCGATATGACTTTCTAAAATCTCGCCGCTACGTGGGTCGTGTACGTTCGGGCCATAAGCATTCTGAATGTCAGCCGCAAAATATCTAATTACCGAGTAACGAGCATCTTCCAAACCTAAGCTGTCTTTTGGATTCATGTATTTGCCACTAATTGCATTTTTCCAACCTGCTTTTTCGAAAGCTACTTGCCAGTCGTCAACACCTGCTTTGAGGTATTTTTGCCACTTTTGTGGTGTTGCTGGGTCGATATAATAGACTATTGCTTTTTTCGGCTCAATCAATTCTCCACGCTTTTGGCGTTCGGCATCTTCTGGTGTTTTAGGTTCTAGTTTCCATCTTACAGCAAAAACCTCATTATCTGATTTTTGTGATTCTTCACCAAAAGTAGCATATTGATTCGCAAAGTAGCCAACACGCGGGTCAAAATAACGCTTACGCATTGGTGTTTTTGGTAAAATAATCATCGAAGTATTGAATTCCATCGTTACAACACCTGCATCACGAGAAGCGGGTAAGTAACCACCAATTTGTGGAATTGGGACTAACGAAACCGAAGGAGGTATAACACTAAAAGTTTTGGTTGTACGAATTTCGGTATTGATTGGATACGAACGAATATGTTGGATAAACGAACGGTCGGCCTGAATTGCCGCAATTTTCAGTAGTTGTTTATTGATTGGGTCAAGCGAAAAAACTTGATTGTCTCCTTTGAAGAAATCGGTTACTTCAATCACGGAAGATGTATCTTTTTTAAGAGCTTTGATATCAAATACGCCAATTATTGGGTCAGCACTTGAATTTTTTACTGCTTGAAAAATTGGTTTTGTACTATCTGCACTTGCAATAACTAAAGTAATTGAACGCAAGAAAAGTTTGTTTTCTGGCCCTTTTTCCCATCTAACTACTTGACGGTTAACTTCTTCACCACCAAATATACCACCACCGGCGGCAGTTTTCGAGTAGCGAGTTACGGTCATGATGTCACGTCCAATCAAAGAGTCTCCAATTTCAAAAAAATACTTGTCTTCAATTTTGTGAACGGTCATCAAACCATTGCTGGTTTTTGCTTTGTCCGTAATTACTTCTTTATAAGGTTTTGGGCCTGTTTTGGGGGCTTCAGCAGGTTTGGCTGGAGTGGCTGGAGCAGCTACAGCTGGCTTAACTTCTTCAGTTTTTTTGTCATCTTTTTTCTGTGCGAATGTTCCAACTGAAACACAGACTGCTAAAAAACTTAGAAAAGTAAATTTCAATAAATTCATAAATTTGATTTTAATAGTTTTTAAGGTATAATTTTGTAAAACTAACGAAAAACAATAAATTTTATAACATTGAATTGATAAAAGGAGAATAAAACAGCAATAATGTATAAATTTTATTTAATTAGATTACTTTCTGACAACAATGCCAACTCCATTATGTTAGATTTTGACTCAAAAAAAACATTTTAGATTCACTGTAAGCTTCTATATTTTTCAAGAATGCGTATTTAGAAACCTTAATTCAAGTAATAAAAGTAATTATTGGATCAATAAACGGATGAAGATTATGATTGATATTTAGTTTAGACCACGAAAATGTTTATTGTAGGAAAGAAAAAATAGAAACACAAAATTATTAAAAAACTGACTTTCGGGACCTATGCTATACTAGACTACTGATAGTTTTGGTTGTTTTAATAGGGAGAAACGTTGCAAAATGGTGTCTGAGAATCGGACTGCCGAAATAGACAAAATCCTAAAACAAATTAGTTTTTATCAATTTGATAGAAATTGCAATCAGAATCATTCCAAAGACTTTCCGTAAAATATCCGCTCCCGTTGGCCCAAGAATTTTTTCTATTAGTTGAGAATTCCTTAAAACGATATAAACTAAGAGCAAATTAAGTATAATTCCAATAATTATATTCTCAACTTGATAGGCAGCTTTCAGGGAAATAATTGTCGTCATAGTACCAGCACCCGCAATAATCGGGAAAGCCAATGGCACAATTGAAGTAGCTTTACTATCAGTGGTTTCGTGTTTGAAAATACTTCTTCCCAAAATCATCTCAAAGCCAATCAAAAACAAAATCAAAGCTCCAGCAATTGCGAAGGATTTAACATCAACGCCAAATAAATTCAAAATACTAATTCCTAAAAATAGGTAAGTTATCATCAAGCCACCAGCTACCAAAGTAGCTTGTTCGGCGTGAATACTTCCTGCTTTTTTGCGTAAATCAATAATAATCGGAATTGCCCCCAAAATATCAATGACCGAAAATAATATTATTGAGACCGAGATAATTTCTTTAAAAACGAAGTTCATGGGATTAGTAAGGTTTTTAGTTTGTCGAATTCCCAATCTTCAATTGCTGGAAAATTGGCTATTCTGAAAGTGGTGTCTTTCCATGCACCGTAACCATTACCCAAAATTATGTTATTTTCTTTAGCTTTTTGTTTTAAAACCAAAATTTCATCAACCGTTCCTTTAATTGCAATGACGGTTTCAGACCTTACTTCATTATTTGTTATCAATAAATCAAGATTGGTTTCTTTATCTATAAACTCATAAAAATCCTTTGCTCTTTCTTTCATATGCGAGTTAATTGTTTGAATATTAGGCACTTGCTGCATTACTTTCATCAATAAATAAATGCCCAAAATATTAGGCGTGTAATGCGTTTGAAACTTATTGAAATTTTCTTTGATGAAAAGTAAACTATTATAAAAATTACTGTCGCCAATTGCTTTGGCCTGTTTGATGGCCTTTGGCGAACAAATCATGATTCCCATTCCAGCAGGCAAACCGAGACATTTCTGTACCGAAGCCAACCAAATATCTCCCAATTTCCAATCAAGCTCAATTCCTCCCAATGATGAAGTTACATCAATCGCAATTATTGCTTTATCATGAAGTTTTCCGAAAAATGAATTTTTGATTTGTGTAGCATTCGATGTTTCGTTTTGTGTGAAACACCAAACATCAGCATTGGAAGAAATGTTTTCTTCAAGGGTTTCTTGAAAAGCAAATTTTGAAGAAGTAGTTGTTTTGCCCAAGCGAGAGGCATATTCAAACCATTTTTCACCGAAAGCACCATTGAAAAAATGATGGCTATGGTTTTTTACGAGCGATTGACTGACGATTTCCCAACATTCTGTAGCCGATGAAGTAAAAAAAACTTCGTAATCATTGGGAATGTTTTGTTTTTGTTTGAAGACAGAAATGCACTCCTTCAGCATTGACATAAATGCTGTACTTCGGTGATTTTGGCTCAAAATCCCATCATTCATGGCACCTTGTAGATAAGTTGCCACTTGCGGATATACTTTTGATGGTCCTGGATAGAATGTTGTCAAGTACACCTAATCTCTATTGGTGAATTAATTATTGAAGTAATAAACTAATATTATTTAAAAAAATACGCTTTTAAATCTCTTTCAAGTTCTAGTGTTGAAATGGTTTTTATTTTCCCATTAATAGCCAATGATATTTTACCATTTTCTTCAGAAATACAAATGGCAGCGGCATCGGTTGCCTCCGAAATACCTAAAGCTGCACGATGGCGAAAACCATAATTTGAGGGTAAATCGTCGTTATTGGCAATTGGCAAAATACAATGTGCAGCTTTAATTCGGCTGCTATCAATGATGACGGCTCCATCGTTTAATAAACTGTATTGACAAAAAAGCGACAAAATTAATTTCTTGGATAAAACTGCATCTAAAGCATCGCCTGATTCTGCAAATTTGTCTAAATCATCTTCTTTTTGAATAACAATAATACCGCCTGTGAACTCACTTGACATCGTTTTTGTGGCGTCAATAATTATTTTAAGTGGATATTTTTCCTCTGGAATTATATCTGTGCCAAGTAAACTGGCAAAAAACTGATTATTTGTAAGAGAGGTAGATTTCCCAACTAACAACAAAAAACGTCGAATTTCTTGCTGAAAAAGGACAATCAAAGCAATAGCCCCTACACTCATAAAATATTCCAAAATACGTGTAAGAAGATCTAAACCAATAGCTTTGACTATCAAATAAAAAAAATAAATGAGTAAATAACCCAAGAAAACCCTACTTGCCACACTGCCACGTACCAATTTGTAAATATAGTACATAAGAAATGCGACGAGTGTTATATCCACAATATCAGTCCATTTAATTTCTATAAATCCTACTTGCATGTGATAATTTCATTTTATATTCAAATTCGGTTTCAAAATACACTTGAAAACCTAAGTTTTCGTAAAACCGCTTTGCTTTAGGGTTATTTTTGAGTACTTGTAATTCGATTCCTTTCGATTTTCGTTGTCCATCTTCAATTACTTTATCGAGTAGTTGACGACCAAACCCTTGATTCTGAAAATCTTTTTGAATCATAATATTTAGAATCTCAAAAGAATGACTTTTTTCTTCTATCTCCAAATAACCGATAATTTGTTTTTCAAATTCAACAATCTGAATATTTTCTGAATCAAATTCTTTTCTATGGGATTTTATTTTGGTCGCATAAACGGCATCGCTGTATTCCTTAAATGAATTTTGTTCTATTTCAAAAGTTAAATCTGCATCGTTTTGTGTTGCTTTTCTGAGTAAAAGTTCCATTTAATCAATAATGGTATAATACATATCATAATATAAAATGAATTAGCTTTCATTCAGAAAGATCATCTTGATACAAATTAAGCACATTTTAGAATAATTCTATCTCTGTTTAGCAATTTCTTTAGTGTCAATATTGTTTCGATTATCGCATATTTCATTGAATTTTTTATCTCAGAACTTCCATTTCATTGATTTCTGGGCCACCACCACGATTAGCCGAACCTGCTACCGAATAAACTTTTCCTCCTACGACCGATGCTCCAGTACCGTGTCTCCCTTGTTTTAAACTTGGGAAAGGCACCCACTGCATTTTTTTGGTGTCAAAAGCTTCTACTTCACTGTGAGCAGGTACTTGAGCAGCACTTTCGCCACCAATTACCAAAAGTTTATCGCCAAAAGTAACTGAAGAATTTCCTGCACGTTGGGTTGGTAAATTCAAAGCGTTAGGAAGTGTTTGCCATGTTTTTTGTTTTAAATCATAGACATCAACTGCCGCCTCGGTCAAATTTAGTACTTGGTTGATACGAGCTGTTGAACGTCGGCCACCTGCAACATAAATTTTGTTATTTACAACGGCTACACTTATGTGGTCACGGAGGTGAGGTGCGTCGGCCAGTTTTACCCAAGTATTGGTTTTAGGGTCGTATTCGTCGAGCCATGCGACGTGGCCGTCCCAATGCCCATCTAAGATTCCGCAGACTGTATAAATTTTATTTTTATAAACCACACAACCAGCAGAGCCACGCAATCTATCTTTCGGAATTTCTGGACCAACTCTCCATTCTCCTTTTTCGAGATTATAAATGTAGATATTCGGAATTGGAGTTTCGTGGGGATATTTGCCAGTCATAGCCATCATTACATAAACTTCACCATCGTATGTTACGGCTTGCAAATGATGTATTTCGATTGGCGTTTCAACCGATTTTGTCCAAGTTTGGGTCTTAATATCGTAAATTTCAGTGGGTTTTATGCCACGACCACCCAATAATACCAATTTGTTGCCAACGGCTGTCATTGTATTTTCATGGCGATTGGTGCAGGTATTTGTTGGAGTCATTACTTCCCAGTCTTGAGATTTTGCTGCAAAAGTAATTGCACTATAAATCGACAATAATGAAAATCTGATGATTGATTTTATGGTCATTGGTAAAATTGCTTAAATGGAGTTGATTGAGTAAGCAATTTAACAAAAAATTTCTTTTTTGTATTGAAATAAGACTATGAAAGTATTTTGTAGATAAGAATAAAAGTTCAAAATGCTCAGATTCCTAAAGTTATTTATGAAAATATCTATTTTATGCTTCTTTGAGCGATAAGAAATTTTTTATTTAGAAAGTATTTTATTGAACTTTAAATAATTTGATTGTATGGTCGAGCAATTGTTGATTGCCATATTCGCCGTGACCTGGAACCACAATTTTTGCCTTTGGGTAGGCTTTTTTGACTTTTTCGACTGTATTTGACCATTCTGCAAGATTAGCATCACCTAAATAACCTTTGCTTGCGTTTAGTTCTTTAACCAAACAACCACCAAACATTATATTATCGTTCGGAAAATAGCCAACAACATTATCCTTGGTATGTCCTTCGCCAAAAAATCTTGCTGTTATTTTTCCTTTGCCCACTTTTAATTCAAGTAAGTTCTTGAAACCATTTTGCGGAACGGTGAAATTATTCTCTTTTGCAAGTTCGATTGTTTCGTAATTTGCATAAGAAGGAATATTATTGTCATGGAAAGCCTTCAAACCGCCCAAACAATCGTCATGGAAGTGCGTTGGAATCACTGCATTGATTTTGCAATGAAGTGTTTCTATTACCCATTTTATTAGTTCTTCGGCACTTTTATCGTTGGTTGGTGTATCAAAAACAATGATTTCATTATTATTTCTAACGAATAAACCATTGCAGGGAACATAGCCAAAATCATTGGTTTGCAGGAAGGAAACATGCTTAAAAGCATTTTCAGAAATTTGAGTGATAATCAAACTGCTGGTTTTGTAAATCTCTTTTGGTTTAAATTTTACTTTCTTTTGTGCAAAAGAGCTTAAAGCGATTAATGAAATTACTGAAACTAAGAGGATTTTGATGATGGCTTTCATTATTTTTTTGGTTTTAAAGTTCACGCTTGCCGATGGTTGGGATTTAGAATTCCTAATGCTCAAAATTGTACAAATGTTAATAGAATTCAGAATGTTTATTTTTTAGTAAATGCCCCCACTTTTTGAAAACTCTATGCATAGTGCGTCTTCCAAGGATGTTGCTCTTTCTGTCCACGTCTATTTAAACCTAATTTGCAAGTTTAGTTTGAAATAAATTTGTCCATTGTCCTCATATATTTTACCAAAGTCGTGTCTTGTGCTACTTGCTGTTTCAAGTTTTGTGTTAGCGAACAAATAGTCTTCAAATTGATTACTGTTGTAAATGTGATAACATAAAATATCTCCATTCTCTTTCACAATTAAATAACCACCAGTTGCATCATAAATTCCTGTCCATACTTTTGATGGCGTCATTCCTAAAGCTACATCGGTCAAAAAGCGTTTAATTTTATAGTCGTAAAATGTATGTGCAAACTGGGTGTCGTAGCCCAATGGGTTTGCTTTATTTATGCTGTCTGTGAGGTCTTTTGTTGAACTTAATGTTGTTGTGAAAAAGGTTTTGATAATTTCAGCTACAATGTTTGGAAGTAAACTGTCGATAAGCACTAAATTATTCTTGAAAATGCTATTTTCAAGTGTTATAAATTTGAATTTTCCACCTTGCTTTTTAATTGCTTCAATTCTGTCTTTGATTTTACTTTTGGTCTCAATTTCATTAATTACCTTTATTTCTTTAGCTGTCGGTTTGAAGCCCGAAATTTTATAAATGAAATTAGTGGTTTTACCTGCGTTTAAAATTGTAGAATCATTGCCAACTTGAGATTTTATACTAAAACCTAATTCTGCTGTTTGTTTTATTCGCTGGTCGTGAATGACAATTCGAATATCAGTTTTGGAAGTTGATTTTGCTTTTAGTGTTTGACAATTTATAGATGTCATAAATGCTTCAACTTCGGGAATGCCGAATGTTCCTTTTTCTCCCTTTATTTTGGTCAGCAATTTTGAAGCCTGTTCCGTAAATGTTTTAACAGGGATTCTTAATTTCTCTTTTCCACCTGAAATTATTACTAAATCTCCACTAATTTCATATTCAAAATGTCCGCCACTTTCGTTGCGAATGATTTTTATAATTGGGTAAAATAGTTCTTCAACTTTGTTTAGGTTAGCATCTCCTGCAAATAATTGTTTGTCGCCAAGCAATTTGAACAAAGCATATATTTCACTCCATTCGCCTTTATTTCCTGTTAGCATTAGTAATTCCTATTAATTCTAAAATTTTCATTGCTGTCGCCTGTATTGCAGGCACGGCAACGGAGTTGCCGAATTGCTTGTATGCGGATGCATCAGCAACTGGAATTACATATTTGTCTGGAAACCCTTGTAGTCTTGCCCATTCTCTCGGTGTCATTTTGCGAATTCCCTCACGATTTACAGTTCCTTTAATATGTGTTGTCGGAGTGTAATCTGTTATTCTGTGGTCATAAACTAAATTTCTTTCTCTGCCCATTCCACCAACTACAATTGCGTTTGCAATTCCATCGTCTGGAATAATTGCATAGCCAAAACCATTTCCTTTTCCTTCGTGTCTTGCCTTGTGATTAACCAAAGTTTGAACATATTGAGTTGATAAAAAATATTTTGTTGGCGGTACATTTTTCTCTTTCACTTTTGCAAAAGATACTTTTTGATTCGTTGGTTTAGGATATTCAAACTCCGTTATTTTTGTGTCTTTTCGGAAGCCTACAATGTAAATTCGTTCACGATGTTGGGGAACACCGAAGTTTTTAGCATTAATAATTTGAGGTTCGGGAACGAAGTAGTCAAGGTCGTTGCGTAAAACATTTAAAATTGTTTTAAGTGTTTTTCCTTTGTCGTGGCTTCTTAAACCTTTTACGTTTTCAAGGAAAATCGCTCTTGGTTTGTGTTTTTTTATGATTTCTGCAACGTCAAAAAATAGAGTTCCTCTTGTGTCGTCAAAACCTCCACGTTTGCCAGCAATTGAAAATGCTTGGCACGGAAAACCTGCACACAATAAGTCGAAATTGTCGGGTATATAATTTTTTACTTGTGGTTTAGTAATGTCTCCAAATGGAATTTCTCCAAAATTTGCTCTGTATGTTTTTTGTGCTTCTTTGTCCCACTCACTTGTGAATACACACTTTCCACCAAGGTTTTGCATTGCAAGTCGGAAACCACCAATTCCAGCAAAAAGGTCAATAAATTTAAAAGTATAATTGTCAGGAGTTGGAAACGGAACGTTTTCAACTTCAAAAAGTAATTGTTGCAATGCTTCTTCTGCGACAATTGAAATATTTTCGACTTGCTCTTTATATTCAACATATTCTTTTAAAACTTTCAGAGCGTCCTTTTTGTAATGCTTTGAAACTCCATTGTGAATGTTGTGCAAATAGTGAGTTAATAAAGCTTTCTTATTGTCTTTTGGTTCAACAAGTCGTATTTGAAAAGGTTTCCCGTCAAACTCGTCTATGCTTATTTTCTCTATAGTTTTCATTTATTTTTTGTTCAAAATTCAAGTCGCAAGTTCGCAAATTAATTGCTAACAAAATTTTTTTTATCTCAAATTTTCAATAATCTACATAGCTTGGTGCTGGGCTTTGGTCTTAATTGTTGTCAGAGCTAAGCATAATGGTTAATTATTCGCATCGTAGCCCTAGCATTGCACCCATCTCCATATCACAAAAAGTACTGTAATTCTTTTTGTGCTTATTTGAATAGAAACTTTATTTCTATCGTACTTTCCCCTTAGTCCGTCATCAAATACTCCACCACGATTCCATCAATCTTTTCAAATTTCCCGATTAATTGGTTTGTCAGTGTTTTTCTGAATTCGAGTTCCATTGTGCATTGATTATCATAGGTTTGGTTTCTTATTTTTAAGCTAAATTCCTTTACAACCTTCATTATATCATTCATTTGCACAAATTCAAAACTCACAATGTAAACATCATTAACGGTCTTTTCGATAATATCGGCCATTGCCAATGCCTCAATGGTTGCACATTTATAGGCATTTATCAAACCGGGTACACCCAAAAGTGTTCCTCCAAAATATCTTACAACAACTACCAAAATGTTTGTTATTTCTTGCGAAAGCAAAGTATTAAAAATTGGTTTGCCAGCCGTTCCTGAAGGTTCGCCATCATCATTGACTCGAAAATTACTTCGGTCAATTCCCAAACGATAGGCAAAACAATGATGCACCGCTTTGAAATGCTCCTTTTTAAGATTTTCGACTAATGGTTTTACTTCATTTTCTTGCTTGATAGGGTAGGCGTAAGCCAAAAACTTACTTCCCCTATCTTTAAATATTCCTTCGGCAGGAGTTCTGATTGTTTTAAAAGTATCTTCAAAAAGCATGAATAAGGTAGAGCTAATCGTGTGTTTGCTTGGCCCGTGTTTCGTTGATAAGTTCTAGAAAAATTAAAATTTTTGCAAACTATCTGACTCAAAAATATCTTTGTTTTTGATGTTTTTTTGTGCCAATTCGAGCATAGCTAGGGCCACTTTTTCACCCATAATTACCTTATATTTATTAGGAATAAGCGGTGCAAAGAAATTCATAACTACATTTCCGATTTTCTCACCTCTTCTTGGGTTTTCACGTTCACCCTCGAGCATTGAAGGGCGAAAGATGAGAAGAGTCGGAAAATGTAAATCGCTCAATGCTTTTTCTATTTCGCCTTTTACTCGGCTATAATAAACCATGGATTTTTCGTCGGCTCCCATTGATGATACAAACAGAAATTGTTTGGCTCCGTTTGCGAGTCCTTCTTTTGCAAAATTGAGCGGATATGTGAAATCAACTTTATAAAAAGCATCTTTCGAGCCAGCCTGCTTCATGGTAGTTCCGAGGCAACAAAAAATATCTTCGGCTAAAATTTTAGAAGCATCCAAATTGTCAAAATCCATTACGATTTGTTCTAGTTTTGGATGAATAATATTGATCGGTTTCCTGACTATTACGCTGACTTTTTCGTAATAATTACTTGCTAAAAGCTTTTGAGTTAGGTGTTTCCCAATTAAGCCAGATGCACCAACGATGAGGGCTGTTTTCATAATTTTAATTCTTTTAATTAATAATGTGAATTTTCGAGCGATAGTTTATCTTCTTTTATTGAAATATATGGTGTGATAGCCGACTAATTTTTCTGCACGTGCCGTAACAGGGCGATGATAAATAAAGATTTCGTAGGTATTCTGAGTTTCACCGAAATTACCTTCAAAATAAACCTCATCGGTAGTTTTATTAGGTTTTTGAGTCGTAAAATCGTAGTTATAAACCCCTTGTTTTAGTCGAATCGTGGCTGTATATCCTCCAAAATTATTATCATAAACCATCTCGTTGGTTTTATCGAGTCGCCAATCATTAAAACTTCCGTTGACATAAACTTTTTCGTTGGCATCTTCCAATTCATGGGTTTTTAACCCAAAAGTCATATAAATATAATCGGCATCAACCGAACCATCACTTCCTTCTCGATTATCTACGACGTAGTTTCCATCAAAATCATTCGATTCGATATAGGTAGTTTCGCTTCGATTGTTTTGGGGAGAAATCCACATTTCATCTTCTTTGCCTCGATTGGTTTTGGCTATATATTGGCCGTTGTAATTAGTGCTTCGGGTATCAAAAAATCGAAATTCATTGCCCGCTGGAAATACGTTTTCGTCATCAAAAAAACGAAATTCAAGTTTCGACATTCCTTCATTAACACTAAAAGCTTTCAGATTTCGAACGGTTTTATCCCAACGAAAATTTTGACGAATGATAATTTTCAGCTCATCACGTGGCGACAGCAGTCGATAGCCACCATAATTTACCTCAAAATCTACTTGTTGATGTGTCTTATATTTTGATGGTGCTTGTGCTTGGCGAACTGTGCCGAATGCTCCAACTTGTGGTTCGTAAACAATGAAACGTTTGCTGAAAATAATGTCTTCTTTTCTACGCCCACGCCACGCCACAAGCAGATAATTTCCCGAAAGCAAAACTTTTGGAATTTCAATTTTATAATGATAATAAGGTACTTTTGTTGTGCGAGAAACCTGATAGTCGTTGATAATCAGGTCGTTATATTCGGGCATATATTCGATTTCTGATAGTACTGATTGCTTCCAATCGTAGGTACAATGTATGATTTTTACGTGGTATTGCTCGTAATTGGCATTCAAATCATCAAATTCGAGCCAAAGATTTTTTGAATCTTGATGTGAAAGTACCGGAGGGTTGAGTGTACGAGCCGCATCATGAGCTTCGCCTAATAATGGATAGAGAAGTACTGTTTTTATATTTGACTCATAGATATAATCTTCAAACCTTAGGGTTTTTTCTTGACTGAAAGCAACAAAATTTATTAGAAATAAAATTAAGAAAAAATGTTTTCGCATGGAGATAATTATTTTTTAAAGCTAACGAATTTTTATCAATAATATTGATGGATTTGTTTTCATGACGTCTAAAAACATTTGTGGCACAACTGAAAAGTTGTGCCACAAATTATAATTCATTCGGTGGTTGAACAAAAACGAAACCGATGGTTGAGCGAAGTCGAAACCAACCAATTGATTGCAAAGTCAACTTAAACCACGATAGTCCGGTTGCCGAGTGTAGTCGAGGTATTAGCTTTTCTTTTTCTTCGAAGGCTCTACTACTGGAGCAGCAGCAGGGATTTTTGCCTTGATTTCGATGATACCTTTTTCAATACCATCCTTATAGAATGTATAGGAAGCATCACCAGTACCAAGAGATTGAGCTTTTAAGGCAGAACCAAGGGCATCCGAAGATTTTCCAAGTTTATCTAATATTTGTGCTTTAATCCAGTTGTTACGAAAGTTCTCACGTAAAGCCAAAGATTTGTCAACTAAACCTAAGGCTTTGTTTAAATCTAATCCTTTTTGCAACATATAATCGGCTGCTTGTTGGAAAGTATTTGAAGCCTCGTTGTTTTTTTGTGCAACTGCATTTTCGATAGCAGCAACATTATCAACACCAATTGCTAATGAAACTTTAGTTTTTTCCCACGAAAAACTCAATGTAGCTCCATCATCTTTTACATCCGAAAATTCGAAAGTTAGCGTTTCTACTGATGAAATATCTTGTGGGCGAGCTGTTACACGCAAAACATCGTCAGATGCCGAATAATTTTGTTCGGTTACATCAAGTTTTTTACTAAAGATAATTGTCCAGTTTGTTTGATTTGGAATTGACATGATTGAGTATTTTCCAGCTTTTAACACCTGACCTTGAACCGTAATGTCGCCGGTTGTTTCGATTTTAGTAGAGCTATTCGCACCTGTACGATATACTTTATCGAAAGGAATTAGTTTTCCAAATATCTCACGACCTTTTAATGATGGACGAGAATAATCAATTGAGATTTTGGTTACACCAACCACTTGCGAAATAGCTGCTCCTGGACTTGGAGCTGGGGTGATTTGTGCAAAAATTGAAGTACTTGATAATAAGCTACTTAGTGCCAATAGTGCAATTTTTTTCATTAGTTAGACTGATTTTGTTAATTTGATGAACTAAATTCGTGCAAATCTACGTATAAAACTCCAAAAATGCACCGAAAGATATTACTTGATTTACTCGATAAGCATTCGCCGATTGATGAAAACGAATTAAAAATGAGAAATGAAACGATTGAATTTGTGAAAACGAATGAAGATTGTTTTAATCGTGAGCTATTAATTGGCCATGTAACTGGTTCGGCTTGGATAGTAAATGATGCTCGAACCCACGTATTGTTGACCCACCACCGAAAGCTAAATCAGTGGTTTCAGCCTGGAGGCCATTGCGATGGTGAACCCGATGTTTTGAAAGTTGCTTTGAAGGAAGCCAATGAAGAAACTGGACTCAAAAATTTAAATGTTGTTGATGGAGAAGTATATGATGTTGACGTACATCTGATACCAGAAAGGAAAGGTATTCCAGCACATTATCATTACGATATTCGTTTTTTGATTGAAGGCGATATGAACGAGCAATTAATCATAACAGAAGAATCAAACGATTTGGCGTGGGTTTCACTCGAAAAGATCGCCGAACGCAATGATTCTGAGTCGATTATGAGAATGTTGAGGAAAATTTAATAAGAAAACTAGAAGGTTTTGAATTAAGGGAAGTTTCAAGAGCTTCTAGGTCTTTAAATAATTTATCTGACTATTTTAGTTGAATATTTTAGGTTTTCTGCTGTAACTTTCAAAATTACATTTGAAAGTGGTAAATCATTGATTGCTGGAAGTGTGATTTTACTTTCTTTTGTACTCAAATTCCAAAGTATTTTTCCTGTTAAATCGCTTATCGAGTATTCAAAGTTTGTACCTGCATCATTTTTCAAAACCCAAACCTTCGTACTAGAACCATCATTGATTGGGTTTGGGAAAACTATCAACTCTTGCCCTGATTTTTTCAATTCATTTATGAGAGACTCTAATTCGGCCAATTCATAAGCCTTATCGAAATTTGGTATTCCGTAGCCAACACGATTGTCGGGATTTGTGTATTGACTTGCCGAACGAATCAAATATTCTCTAACCTGCATGTTGGTTAAATTCGGAAAAGCTTGCCAAAAACTCGCCGCAAAACCAGCCATCAAAGGCGATGAAAATGAAGTTCCACTACTTAATCCGACAGTTCCATTGGTATTGCCAATTGTAGTATTTGATCCTTGAGCCGATAACTCTGGTTTAACTCGTCCATCAGCAGATGGTCCATAAGAACTAAAGGAAGCAATATTTTGTGAACTACTCACTGCACCAACAGCAATAATAGAATCGGCATCGGCGGGTGTCCCTATATATTTCCAACTTCCACTTCCATCATTACCTGCCGAAGCAACTACCAAAATCCCTGCTTGGGCAGCCCAGTCGGCCGCACGCGTGGCTAATGCACGGTCGCCATTCATATCTGAGTACTTATAATTTTGAATAGGATTGTCAAATTCGGTATAACCTAGCGAAGTGTTAATTACGTCAACACCCACGCTATCAGCCATTTCCGCACCGAAAAGCCAATTGGCTTCTTCTCGTTTGGTTTCTGAGGTTACGTCTTCGGTGGTTAACAATAAATAACTTGCCTTGTAGGCTGTTCCTACGATTCGACTATTTTCAAAAGCCGCCATGCAAGATAAAACATTTGTTCCATGATTGTGATCATTATAAACGTTTGACTCATTATTTACAAAATCCCAAGTGCCAATAACTCTCTTATCATTGAATAAATCATTAAAAAAGCTTAGTTTATTGGCATTCAAAAATCCAGAATCTAAAACACCAATTAACATTCCTTCCCCATGATAACCTTTTGTGTGCATTTTATCCGCACCAAGCATCGCAAGTTGAGTTTGCGAAAGACCATTATCTAAAATACCTTCGTTTCCAAATTTGTCTTTTTTATCTATGGTCTGACCTTGCTCATTCAAACGTGCATTTCTAATATCTCCTTTTCCTTCTAAACCACGAACAAACGTAATATTAAGGATTTTTGTCAAAGTAGCCGGATCGGTCTGAATCAAAGCACCGTTTATCCAACGAGATTTGTATATTATTTTTGCCCCAGCTTTGGATATTTCGGACAAATAGCTTGGGTTAGGAGGGAGGTCACGCTCAGTAATCGCTATTTTTTGGTTAGTTCGACGTTTAATTGAGCGGTCAGAAAGAAACTCTTTTGGCCTAGAAACTGAATAAGGCGAATTTGCTTTGTCTTTGAAAAGTACAAAGTATTGGTTTTGGGCGTACGTTGTGTATGAGGTAAATATAAGTAAACCGAGTATGAAACTTTTCATAGGATAATGGTAGAGTTTTATTTAAATAACGAAATAAAAATCAAAATCTTTTATTAAAAAAGAAAGGCTACTTAATATTTTGATTTTAAGTAGCCTTCTCTTTAATTATTTGAGTAAACTTGGATTTTTTCTTAAAGTTTAGTTCTATGCTTGCTCAAAAACGGAGTTTTGATTAAAACTTTTTAATATCCAACCTCCACCAACAACATCATCGCCTTCATAAAAAACCGCTGCTTGACCAGGGGCAATTCCGCTGACGGGTTCGTTGAAAATTACTTTCATTTTATCTCCTTCTTGGGTAATTGTAGCTGGTGAACCTTCGTGTTTGTATCTGATTTTGGTATTTGTTTCCAAACTTAAACCATTCAAATTGGCATATTTTTGCATTACGATTTTGCCAACCACCATGCCATCTTTATCCAACGATTTTTCGTGACCCAAAACAACCTCATTGGTATCTTTCCTGATTTCTGTAACAAACATGGGCGTTCCGAAAGCAATTCCTAAGCCTTTCCTTTGCCCTATTGTATAAAAAGGATAACCTTCGTGCTTGCCTACTACTTTCCCATCTTCCAAAACAAAATTTCCACCTTTTACTCTTTCTTCTAAACCTTCAACTCGACGTTTTAAGAAACCTCGGTAATCATTGTCAGGCACGAAGCATATTTCGTAAGATTCTTTTTTGTTTACCAAATCATAGAATTCTTTTTGAATTGCCATTTCTCGAATTTCTGATTTTTTCAAATTTCCCAAAGGTAATTTTGTACGTGCCAAACTTTCCTGCGAAACACCCCAAAGAACATAACTTTGGTCTTTCCAAGTATCAGTTCCTTTTGAGATCACGTATCTTGAGTTTTCTTCACGTACGTTGGCGTAGTGTCCAGTGGCGATTAATTCACAATCAAGTTTATCGGCACGGCGAAGCAATGAGTCCCATTTGATGTGCGTATTGCACAATACACACGGGTTTGGCGTGCGGCCTTCTAAATATTCACCAGTGAAGTGGTCGATAACATAATCGCCAAATTCTTCACGAATATCCAATATATAATGTGGGAAACCTAAATTTACGGCAATGTTTCGTGCGTCGTTAATTGAGTCGAGGCTGCAACATCCTGTTTCTTTTTTACTACTGCCTGATGAAGCATAATCCCATGTTTTCATGGTCATGCCGATTACTTCGTAGCCTTCTTCGTGTAGCATAACTGCTGCCAATGAACTGTCTATACCGCCACTCATTGCAACTAAAATTCTTCCGTGTTTGCTCATTTTGTTTACTGCGTTGGTTCAATGCCAACCGTTTTTATGCTTTCGCACAATTTGGAATTAAGGATGAAGAATTGTTTATTCTGCAAAATTACTTAACAGAATTTGATTATGAATAGTTCTGAGGTAATTTTGAGTCAAAGAATGAGAATTTAATAGAAACTTCAGTCGGAACTTCGGCTTCGCTCAGTTACCCACTTCGGCTTTAATTTATAATTTAGCGTATTGGAAGTTTATGAAATCATAAATCAAAAAGATAATGTCATTAAAAACACTGGTAAAAGTAAGTAATATAACCAATTTGTCGGATGCACGTTATTGTGCAGGTATGGGCGTAGAAATGATTGGTTTTGTGATGGATAAGTTTTCAGTAGATTATACTTCGCCCGAAAAATTGAAAGAAATAAAATCTTGGGTGGCAGGTGTAAAAGTTGTTGGTGAAACTCAAGGTGCTGATTATGAGGATGTAAAGGCTTTGGTTGAGTCATACGAAATAGATTTTCTACAAATTTCTGAAGCTAGACTTTTACCACAAATTGTTGATTTAGGAAAGCCAATTATCTTAAAACTTGAATTTGAGAGTGCTCATCTCGAAGATTATTTAGAGCGATATTCACAATTTGTAGAATTCTTTTTGATCGGAGGAGGAGATTTCTCAGATTTTGCTCGTTATACGCTCAAAGATTATTCATATAATTATTCAATAGTTTTAGATTTTGGAATCACTGCCGAAAATGTAATCGAACTCCTCGAAGAAATGCCAATCAAAGGAATTGCACTGAAAGGTAGCAGCGAAATTCGCCCAGGATATAAAGACTATGATGAATTGAGTGAAATTCTGGAAGTTCTAGAAGAAGATTGATAGTTTTGATACTCCAAAAGATAGATTGTAAGTACTATTTTTTGGAGTTTAGATTCCTTTAAAGTTCATTTATTTTGCATTTTATCCTTCAAATTTTACCATTCCTACATTAAGATTCCAAAATCCTCATCAAATAAACCCCTTTGACATTATTTTTTTCCATTCATGTAGTTTGCATAACACAGTACCTTCTTTTGCCTATATCTTTGTTTCATCATTCACCTAAACAAGGGTTGATTTAAAAGAAAACAACATACATAATCAATAACAAGACAATGGAAAAGCGATTTGGCGGCACTCCGCTATTTAGAATTAAATCAAACAAAACGATTGGTGGTGTAGCGGCTGGTTTAGCTGAGTATTTCAATCTCGATGTAACACTCGTACGTGTATTATTGGTTGCAGCATTTTTTACTCCGATTCCTGCAATTATCCCATACATTGTTCTTTGGATTGTTATGCCGACAAAAGAGTCAGTTCAAATAACAACTGTTAACTATAGAACTGCAAACTAACAACCTCAAAGGAAGTCTCATATTAGAGCGAATGCTTTCTTAAAAAACAAAACTAAATAAAACAATATATTTAGGGCTATGGAAAAGAAATTGGGCGGCACTCCGTTATTTATAATTAAAAACCGTCAGGCAATGCTCGGCGGAGTTTCGCAAGGTCTATCTAAATATTTCAACTTGGATGTTACTCTAATTCGAGTAGTTTTTGTATTATTGTTTTTCACTCCAGTACCTGCATTCTTTACCTATTTCATCTTGTGGGTGATCTTACCCGTAAAATATGACTATGGTCTTGCTGGAGTAGGAAACTCAAAAGCGTTCAATTCAACTAATGATATTTCTCAAAACTCAAATTTTACTTTTATGAGCAGTCACAATCAAAAAAACAATTTAGTAGGTGGAGCAGTACTTATTATCTTGGGTATTATCTTTTCGTTCAAGACATTTTTTCACATCAACTTATTCCGTTACATCGGTCAAATGTGGCCTCTAATTTTGATAGGTATTGGCGTTTGGCTTATAGTTAAAGACAGAAAAGACGATAATTTTACCAATTTTACGAATAACGATGGTTCTTCAAATTTGTAAAAAATCATATAAATCCTGTAAAATTTGAAACAACTTGCAGAATTATTTACTTCAAATCACAATTTTTTGATCAAAATTAAAACATGGAACGTAAAAGTAATATTTTCTGGGGAGCGGTGCTTATTTTGTTAGGCTTCTTATTTCTTGGTTCAAATCTCGATTGGTTTGAGTTAAATTGGTCATTCAGCAAAATCGCCCAATTTTGGCCAATTCTATTGATATTAGCTGGTGTTGCCGCATTTTTTAGCCAGAAAAAGAGCATATATAACGCTACTTCTGCACTACTAATTGCATTTGCTATTCCACTCGGAATCTTTACGTGTGTGGACGATGGTGTAAAAGATTTAAAAGACGAATTCAGTAATGGAATCAATATAGACATTGATGATTTTGATGATGAAGAGGATGACTATGCATCAAATTCGGATAGAATTAAAGGAGATAGAAATAAGCAAGGTTTTGCT